>Ga0256833_1000092_pt1 | contig 68159 bp, 74 predicted proteins | sample 356284metaG_FD_190535 | JGI IMG/M metagenome (GOLD analysis project Ga0256833, IMG submission 190535) | Hydrothermal vent microbial communities from Mid Atlantic Ridge, Atlantic Ocean - 356-284 | ecosystem: Environmental > Aquatic > Marine > Hydrothermal vents | place: Atlantic Ocean: Mid... | reverse complement strand
CCGGTGCCAAGAATGATTTACGGTTACGAATTCGACGGATTCCACCATCACGTCGAAACCGCGAAGCTAATGGCGAAGCTACTTCTGGGCAAGCTAACGCCGAAAGCTAAGGAGGTCTTGGAATACATGGGCAACTTCAGCTACGTTAAGCCAGAGTTCGACTACAACCACAACGGAGTTATAGATTTCTTGGACGTTCTCTTAGCCAACCACTAAAATTTTTTATTATTTTATCAGAAATCTCGCCGGTTCTATCCACTCGCTCCTGCACTTCGGACACCTGCTAACCTTCGGTTTTTCGAAAACGAATCCGCACTTCCTGCACTGCGGAGGTATCATTACGAGCTCAAGTCCCTTCCTCCTCAGGACTTTGGCGGCCTTCATTATCGCGGAATATACGTCGTTCTCCCTGCCCGGCTCTAACCCCAAAACGTTGCAGATCTCTCTCGCGGTCAACCCTTCTCTATGCTTGAGGAGAACATCTATCACGTCCTCCACGAGCGCCATAGTTCGATTTAGCAACAGATATAAAATATGCCGTGCCACCTCGAAGCATGGCGAAGATATACTACGACTCGGACGCGGATCTTAAGTTTTTGGAGGATAAGACAGTCGCTATATTGGGTTACGGAAATCAGGGAAGGGCACACGCGTTGAACTTGAAGGATTCCGGCGTGAACGTAATAGTCGGATTATACAGACAGAGTAGGAGCTGGAAAAAGGCAGAAAACGACGGATTGAAGGTTTTAGAGGTTGAGGAGGCAGTTAAAGAGGCGGACGTCGTGATGTTCCTGATTCCGGACATGGTTCAGCCCGAAGTTTACAGGAGGTTCGTAAAGGATAACTTGGAGGAGGGGAACATGCTCATGTTCGCCCACGGATTCAACATCCACTACAACCAGATAGTCCCTCCGGAATGGGTGGACGTAACGATGGTAGCTCCGAAGAGCCCGGGGCACTTGGTCAGGAGGATGTTCGTCGAAGGCAAGGGAGTTCCGGCGCTTGTAGCTGTCCATCAGAACTACACCGGAAAGGCCTTAGAGATAGCCTTAGCGTATGCGAAGGCGATAGGTTGCACGAGGGCCGGAGTGATAGAGACGACTTTTAAGGAGGAAACGGAAACAGATCTCTTCGGGGAGCAGGTGGATCTATGCGGTGGAGTTACCGAGCTCATAAAGGCGACGTTCGAAACCCTCGTGGAAGCCGGATATCAGCCCGAAGTGGCTTACTTCGAAGCTCTGCACGAACTAAAGCTAATAGTCGATCTGATATACGAGGGAGGACTGATGAAGATGTGGAACGCCGTTAGCGAGACGGCGAAGTATGGAGGACTCACGAGGGGGAAGAGGATAATAAATGAGAGCGTTAGGGAGGAGATGAGAAAAATCTTGAAGGAGATACAAACGGGAGAGTTTGCGAGAGAGTGGATATTGGAGAATCAGGCCGGAAGACCCGTTTACAACAAATTGCTCGAAATGGAGAGCGAGCATTTGATAGAGAAGGTCGGAAAAGAGCTAAGGAAGATGATGCCTTGGCTTAAGGAGGACTGACTCGGCACCAAAAGGATTTTAAACCTACTCGATTATACCTCTTTTCGAGCTCCGGTGGTGTAGCCCGGCCAATCATACCGGCCTTTCGAGCCGGTGACCCGGGTTCAAATCCCGGCCGGAGCACTTTTTCAAAATTTCAACGACTCCTTCGAATGTGAACTCATCGGGCATCAAAGCTTTAACTCCATAGTTTTCGAGGACCTTCTTGGTCGGCGGACCTATCGCAATTACGATCCTGCCCCTGAGCTTTTCCAGAACATAATCGAGCATCTTCATCTTTTTTGCAAGCTCGAAGAAGCTCTCGACCATCATACTGCTCGAAAAGACGATGGCATCGAAATCCATCGACTCGATGAACCTCTTCTGTATTTCTCCGTGCTCGAATTCTATTCCGTAAAGAACGACCTCCTCGACGTTCGGTAGCTTCAGCAGAATCGGATCTCCCTTGTCACTTCTGACGATCGCAACCCTCTTATCCTTCAATTCGTCCTTGAACTCTTCGTAGAGGGTTTTGGAATCGAACTTCGATGGAATTTTAGGATTAATGCCGGCGGATTTCAGTATCTCGGCAGTCTTTTTCCCGATTGCTATGACGTAATCGTGCCTGAATCCGTGCTCGATCAAGATTCTCGCCGAAGTCTGGCTCGTGACTATCACGGCGTCGAAATCCTTCAGATCACTTATTTTGGCGATACCTTCCTCTTTGGGAACGATTCTGAGGAAGGGGACGGCCACAACATCGAAACCTTCCCTCTTAAATTTCTCCGAAGTTTTCTCCGCATATTCCTTCGGCCTCAAAATTGCAACCTTCACGCTTCATGCTCGTTATGTCGTTTTTAATCGTTTGCGTTAACGTAAATAGTCCAGTCGATGAATTCAAGCACATGAAAGTCACCTTTCTGGGCACGGGAACTTGCGTGGACACATCTAAAGCTCAGAGTTGCATACTGATCGAAGGCGAGGAAACGAAGATCTTGGTCGATGTAGGTGTCGGAGCGTTTGTGAGGTTGAACGATAAAATCGATGAAATCGATGCTGTTCTGCTCACTCACAACCACTTGGATCACAACGGCGACCTTTTAGCCTTGCTGAAGGCAAGATGGCTTAAAGGAGCGAACGAATTGCTCATATTCGGTCCAATCGGAACTAAAGCGTTCTTGGACTCTCTGTTTGAAGCTTACGCTTATCTGAGGAGAAAACCGAAGTTTAAGGTTTCTGAAGAGAGGGAATTCGAAATCGGAGAGTTCAAGGTTCGAACGATCCCGACGAGGCATTCGATAGTCAGCCAGGCCTACGTGATAGAATCCGACGGCAAAAGAATAGTCGTCAGCGGAGATACGAGCCCGTTCAGAGAGCTTATGGAGGTTGAATGCGACGTTTTGATCCACGAGATGTCGTTACCTTCTGGAAAATCGGAGGATCATACAACTCCGGAAAACTTCGCCGAAGTCCTTCCGTTCTGCAAAGCTAAAGTCGTATATCTCACGCACATGTATCCGCACGCTTACGAGGTGAAGGATAAGATAGTCGAGCAACTGAAGAGCGTTAGGAACGACATCGAATTCAGAATTGCCGAAGATCTAATGAGCTTTGAGGTTTAACACAAAACCTTATATTTTTGATATCCGAATTGGAGTTATGAGATTCACCGTTAAAAACTTTGGACCGATTAAGCACGCTGATGTAACTCTGGGCGACTTCACGGTTTTCATAGGACCGGGAGGAACGGGAAAATCGTATTTGGCTTACCTTATCTGGATGCTTCAGAAGATGCAACCGGATTGGGATTACTTAGCCGACAAGGTTTTTCCAATGTATGAGTTCATAGACCTTTGCTTTAAGATTAGTGGTAAATTTGGTTTTTATGAAGAAGTGAAATTAGATTGTGAGTTTACATATAAATTTTTAACCGAAGTTATGAAAATAGCTCAAGAAGCTTACGAAAGGGTGCTTGCAGATTATCTAAGAGATACCTTTAGGGTTGGTGACGTTAAAGAGCTTATAAATAAGGATGCAGATTCTTGCGAAATTGAAATCTGTAGCAACGATCTGTCGAAAAAGGTGAAAATAATCATTGATAGTGACGGAGTCGAAATCGAGGGTTTCGATAAACTCGTCAAGAAGGGTGATTATCTGATTGAGTTTGACGAGAAAAGAAACATACTCACTCTGAGGTATAAGAATTCAGTTATTTATGGTAAATTCATTCCCCCAAAAAAGGATATTGGGGAAATCTCTGGCACAGTTTATGATCTTATCATGATGGCGATTCCACACATAATGGCCACATACTTGGACGGTTTTTTAACTCCGAGAGCCAGCTTTATTCTTACCGACAGCAAATCTGGATTTTTAAGGTTTGCTCCGAGCCTCATTAGATACACTTTAAGGGAGGCGAGGTTGAAGGAAAGATTTCCCCTCAGCCTTCCGGATACCCACATGCTATCCGAGCTTATAGTGGACAGCAGAGAAGTCAAGAACGAAAAACTTAGCAAAATCGCAGATTTTCTGGAAGAAGAGATTGGAGGTCAAATACACTTGGAAACCGAGGGTTTGGTTTTTCCAGAGATGTTCTTTAAGAAGGGGGAGTTTACAATACCAATACTCAGATCCCATTCTGGCGTTAGGGAGCTTGCTCCTCTCGTAACCTATCTGAGATATGTTATAGAGGAAGAGAGAGCATTCATAGTGTTAGAAGAGCCGGAAACCCATCTCCATCCGTATATGCAGAGTGTAGTTACGAGGGCTTTGGCAATGCTCAGCAAGTATGCGGATGTTCTGATAACCACACACAGTCCGATAATTCTTGATGAGCTAGATAACCTGATAAAACTTAACAAGCTAAGTCCAGAGGAAAAGAAGAAGTTAGGTTATAGAGAAGAAGAAGGCTTAGATCCAGAATCCCTGAAAATATACAGATTCAAGCTCGACGGAACGGTTGAGGGGGTAAGGGTTACAGAGGAGGGAATCGAAGAAGAGGAATTTTCATCTGTTATAATGGAACTCTCTAACAAATACGCTGACGTTGAAGAAGCAGTTTGGAGGAAGATTCATGGAAGAAATAGAGAAACTGATTAAAGCGCTAAAAGATAGAATTAACGATGACAATTGCTTTAAGTTTGGCAATAACATAGACGGCTGTGTGATCAAAGCATCCAACTACATTCTCAAAATTAGATTCGACAAATGTGCAGATAGACACTTTGGCAGAGATGGAGGATGTGATTGCATATTTATATTTCCGGATAAGGTTTGCATAGTTGAATGCACGACGGGAAAGTTTGATAGTAGGGATGCAAAGAGAAAACCAGAACAGATTAGGGTATGTTACACTCTCATTAGATCGCTGGGATACAGAGGATTAATAGTGGCGATTTTTTATTACGAATCGTTTAGCAAGAATATTTCAAAAGAAAGAGTGGAACTTGAGCTAAGGGATATCAAGAAAAAGGATATAAGGTTTCATAATTAAATTTCGTAAATGCAGTAAAGAGCCAATTGCTTGAAACCCTTCAAAGCTAAATTTAAGACACATCTCAGTTGTAATTCTATTCTATGAAAATCAAGCCGATAGCATTCGACTCGTTCGGAGCGAGGAGCATGTGCACCGTAGTTGAGACTAAAGACTTAAAAATCATCATAGATCCGAGCGTTGCTCTGGGACCGAAGAGATACGGTTTACCTCCTCATGAAATAGAGATAAGGAGGAAGGAAGAGCTATGGCAAAAGATCAAGCAAGAAATTCTCAATGCCGACGTCGTAATAATCACGCACTACCACTACGACCACCACAACCCGAACGAGCCGGAGGTATTGGCCGGCAAAATTCTGCTGACCAAACATCCCACCCAAGCGATAAACAGAAGTCAGATGGGAAGATCCGCCTATTTCCTCCAGAAGCTTAAAGAATTGAAGAATCCGCCCAAAATCGAGTTCGCGGACTCGAAAGTTTTTGAATTAGGGGATGTTCAGATCGTATTCTCCAAGCCGGTATTTCACGGAAAGGACAGCAGATTGGGATTCGTTTTGGAGGTCTGCATAGACGACGGAAAGGAGCGTTTCGTTTACACTTCAGACGTCGAAGGGGCTACGCAGGAGGATCAGATAGCGTTCATCGTCGAATCCGAGCCGGACGTGGTCTTTATGGACGGTCCGATGACGTATCAGCCCTACATATTCGGTAATAAGCTCCTCGAAAGGTCGATCGAAAACGTATCCAAGCTGATGGAGAAGACGAAAGTCAGGGAGATAATTTTGGATCACCACCTAACGAGGGATCTGAAGTGGAGGGAAAGGATCGATCGGATTTTTAAGAAAGCCGAAGAGCACGGTGTTAAGGTAAAATCCGCCGCAGAGTTCGGAAAGATTAGGGAGGAGTTGCTCGAAGCGAGGAGAAAGGAACTCTACGGCCACTGAAAAGTATATATTGCCCCGATGGAAACTTAATCCGATGCTGACTCAGGCTGAGATCGAGAAGATCGGAAGAATTTGCAAAGATCTCAGAGATGAGATCGAGATAGTAGTCGTCCCGAACGAAAACTGGAAGGATTTCGAAGACTTCGCAAGGATTTTATCTGAGGCTTGTGATAAAATTTCTTATAGAGTAGAAGATCGGGAAGGTCTGTATAAGCCGGCGATGATTTTGAAGAAAGGGGATAGGGAAAACATCATATACAACGCAATCCCGCTGAAAGAGGAACTCGAACCCTTCCTAAAGACTTTGATCACGCTATCGAACGGTGTTCAAATGAAGGAAGTTAAAGATCTCGAAGCTGAGATAAAGGTTTTCGTCATGCCCATCTGTCCTCACTGCGCGAAAGTCGTTGAGACCGTAAACAGCTTTGCCGTAGCCAATCCTAAGATAAAGTCGAACGTAATCGACGTGAGCAGGTTTCCGGATCTTATGCAAAAGTTCGGAATAACCTCCGCCCCGACGACGATAATAAACGGCGAAATCAAGCTCACGGGTTACATCTCCAAGGATGAGCTTTTGGAGTGGCTGAGGAGAGCTTCAGGCGATTACAAGAAGGAATACTTCGTAACCCTTCTGAACGAGAGAAGGTTGGACGAGATAAAGGAGATCATCGCCAAGAATCCCGAAGACATAAGAATTCTGGCCGAGCTACTCGCTCACGAGGAATTTTTGGTCAGATTCGGAGCTATGGTCGTGATCGAGCAGATAGCGAAGGAGAATCCTAAAGTCGTAGAGATTGCAAAGGACGTGATTAGAAAACTCCTTAAGCACGAGGATTTCAGAATAAGGGAGGATGTAGCCATGCTTCTCGGTAGCATCGGAGACGAGAGCGACATCGAGTTCTTGGAGGAGCTCGCGAAGGACGAGAGTGAAGAGGTAAAGGATTCCGCTTTGGAGGCTATCGAAGAGATCAGAAAGAAAAGATGATCTTCGCCGAGCTAAAGCTTAAGAACGGCGAAATCGTCAGGATTCCGTTCGTCTGCCAGCAATGCGGAAAGTGTTGCAGGATTTTGAGCAAGGTAGTTTTCGATCCGGTAGAAGGGAAGCTCTACATGGAAAATATTGAGGAGATCTCGAAGCATGTGAATTTGGATGCACTGATGGAAGAGTTGAGCGGGAAGGTTAAGGCTAAACATCCGGTAAAGCTATCCTGTCCGTTTTTTAAAGATAACAGATGCACGATTCATCCGATAAGGCCGAGAAGTTGCAGGATTTTCCCGTTGGGCATGGATTTGGATCAGGGAATAGGCTGTCCCGGGCTGAAGAGGTTGAAGGAGATAGTATCAGCGTTCGATGCCCAGAGAGTGGAATACAAGTTTGTTGAAAGAAAAGAACCAAAAGTTAAGGTTAGTTCAGAAGTTGTCGAGAAATTTTTATCGCTGAATCCGTCGGATGAAGAAATTAAGGAGTTCTACAGGCTGAACGAATTGAGAAAATCTTAGCCTTACTGTTTCAAAACCTTTGGAACGTTCTCCTCGTATGGCGGGTAGATTACCCCCTTTTCGGTGATCAGAGCCGTAACATACTTAAGTGGTGTTGCGTCGAAGGCGGGATTGAACACCTTCACATCCTTCGGAGCTATCAGACTCCTCCTACACTTTATGTTACAATATATTAGTTCGTCCTTGCTTCTCTCCTCTATCACGACTTCGTTCATTGTCCTTTCCCAGTCGAAGGTAGTGAGCGGGGCGGCGACGTAGAAAGGAATACGATGCTCCTTCGCAACTATGGCAACCGTGTAAGTCCCGATCTTGTTGAATACCGCATCCCTCACGATCCTATCCGCTCCTACGATAACCTTATCCACCATCCCCCTCTGCATGACTATTCCGACCATATTATCGGCTATGAGCGTCACATCTATTCCATCCCGCATGAGCTCCCAGCATGTAAGCCTTGATCCCTGATTAAGAGGACGGGTTTCGCACGCTATCACCTTAATTCTCTTTCCCTCTTCGACGGCACTCCTTATAACTCCCAAAGCGGTTCCCCAGTCAACCGTAGCGAGTCTCCCGGTGTTGCAGTATGTGAGCACGGTATCTCCGTCCTCTAAAAGTTTCGCCCCGTGTTTACCTATGAGCTTGTTCCTCTGGATGTCCTCTTTGGCAATCCTTTCAGCCTCCTCGAGCGCCAGCTTTCTCACCTCTTCGACATCACTCCCGCTCAGAGCCTTCTTCAGCACCCTTTCGATTCCGTAAAACAGATTTACCGCAGTTGGGCGGGTTGAGGCTAAGAGTTCTGCCCTCCTCTTTAAGTGTTCCTTCATCTCCTCAACATCTTTAAAGTCTCTCTCGAAGCATGCCAAAGCTATTCCATAACCTCCAGCGGCTTCTAAAGCCGGAGCGCCCCTCACCGCAAGCCTCTTTATAGCATCTGCCAACTCCTCAACATTCTTGCATGTTATGATCTTAAATTCGTCCGGCAGAAGTGTCTGGTCTATCAGCTTGACAGCCCCATCATCCCAAAATATCGTTCTCATGATGAAGGGTTACGGCTAAGGCTATAAATAATATCACTTCAAAATTTCGCTTAGCACTATAATTTCGATACCAACACATCTGAATATCTCCTTAATTAAGTCTTCAACCAAATTGGTTTTTCCTCTTTTTAACAAATTTCTAAGACAATCCTTTTCATTCTCCTTTAAATTATACTTATGGATCCACAAATCATTTCTTCCATACAGGGGCAGTTGCTTAAGAATTGAACCGCTTGGAGTAAGTTTCCAGCAAATTAGGAGATCTATTTTGGTTGGATCCTTATCGAAGTCCTTGGCATCAAGCTTTACTTCAATTCTGACCTTTCTTCCCCTATATATCCCTTCAGCATCCCAATGCTTATCAACAAACACTATTTCCTCCAGACCCGTTCTCTCCCTTATCACATCCCAGTATCTGCCTATGAGATAGATTAAATCGAGTTCACATCTCGGTTCTCTGATTCTCGGCAATACGAACTTCTTTGGTTTGATATCTCCGTGCTTTGATAGGTATATGGTGTGCAATTCGGGCATCAAATCGCCATTGGAGATTTTACTCGAAATTTCTGAAATCACTCATCAAATCCGTCGATTTTAGGCAGTGCTTCAGCTCTTCGCTTAAGAACATCGAATAAAAATTTAGGAATCACGAAATCCAAATAAACGTGATAGCTGCTCGAAATGTAAGGAATCCAGTAGCCGATTCCAAGTTTAACCATAATATCTCCGAGCTCCCAGAATACCAGATTACTGTGCCCCACCGTCAAATGCTCCTCGGCTAACAAGCATTCATCGAACATCCTGTCGAATATCACAGTTAGTCGTTGAAAGGTGCCCAAAGTGCAAAATTCACCGGAATCATACCAATATTCAGGCTTTAAATTCAGAAAGAACGCCAGAACCTTCCTTTCAAGCTCGTTTGCCTTGCTTATCCTATCCTCAGCGATTTCCACGAGATGTTTTATCATGTCCTTAGAGTATTTATCTAAAATCAGACCGCAATCTATCAGTTTGGCCACGGTATCGTCATCGAATTCGTATTTTAACCTTAAATTGCGGCTCATTACCGCCCTAAAAACTTCAAAAGCCAAATCCTCCTTACGCTTTACAGTTTTTGGTAGCCTATTCCAAAAGTGATCAAAGCACATTTTTACCTCCATCGGTATCCATTCTGTCATAGTTCAGTTTTATATTTAGCTTTCATTTAAACTTTCGCCTCCAAGAACCTCTTGGAGCTTGAGTATATTAGATACGTCGAAATTATTCCCAAAATTTGACCTATCACCCCCAAAACGAAACTTAACACCATTCCGACCAAGTATATTATCCCGGCCGTCTTGAATCCAGAATCCACGTCGCCCAGTCTGAGAAGCATGATACCGAAGAACACCGCCCCTACTATGATCATCACCACACCGGCGAATGCAAGGAGAATGAAGCCGACAGCAACCGCCACCAATCCTTCCGATTTCGTGGCGATGGCCAAGGTCAGAAACAGTAATGGAAGGAATATCAAAGCTATTCCGACTATCTGCAGAACCATTCCGGTCCTTCCTATTCCGAGCTCCCTATTATAATTTTTCAGGTGTCCGGTCGCTTTGAAGTATATGATGAATCCGATTATCGAGAGGATTACACTGACCACGATCGCAAAAATCAAGGAACCCATGGCACTCAATGCCAAGAGAAAAGCGTTCGGATCCTCCGGATTTACGAACCCCACAGTCAAACCCATATATAGCAGTGAAATAAACATCAAGCCTATGGCTACCAAATTTAGCATTGCACCCTTCTTTAAATAATATATCCCTTCTATCAATTCTTTCATAATATAATGTTGATAGTTGAATATTTAGAAATTTCGATCAAGGTTCTATACCCCTATTCGTAATCATAAACGTGCAACTCATCCCCTCGGGCTTGGAGCGATGCTTTACGAGAACAGCCTTCCTGTGCTTGTTCAACCTCTCCAGTCCGATTATGACTTTGGATATGTGATCGATGCTCGGTCCGCCCAAAGGCCTTTCCTCCCCGGTTTTCACATCGGCAAAGACCTGATTGGTTATTACTACTGCAAGATCGAACTTCCTCGCGAGTCCCAAAAGAAAGGTCAGCTGGGCTATAAGCTCTCTCTTGACCTTTATCTGCCTCTCGACATCTTCGAGCTCGCTCCTGTATAGGAAAGTGAAGGAATCCACGACTATCAGCTTTACCTCTTCGTCCTTGCAGAGCCTTGCAAGTTCCTTTATGGCGGAACTCTGCTGTTTGAAATCGATTACGTCGTAAACGAAAACGTTCTTGAGAACGTCTTTGTCTTCGAATATCTGGGAAACCCTCTCCGGCGATAATCCCTCGGTATCTACGTATGCGACCTTGTATCCCGATTTGGCGGTGTTGTATGAGAGCATCAGACATATGGATGTCTTACCCGTCCCGCTCGCCCCGTATATCTGGGTGATCGTTCCGGTCTCTATTCCTCCGTCGAGCAGGGAGTCGAGACACTTGCTGCCCGTGGGAAGTTTCATCGTCCTCTCCTTTCCGGGTCGGTAATTAGAGTTTTCTAAGTATTTCCTTATAAACCGCAATCGTCGGCAATCCCAATTCTTCCGAAATCCTCCTCACGTCTTCGAATTCCGGCTTTAGGATTGAGGACGACGAAAATTTTACCCTCACCCTATACTTCCTCCCGAACACCTCGACATCTCGAATCTCTATTCTCCTCCCCTCCACGATCCTCCTGACCGGTATGAGCCTGACACCCAAGCTCCCCGTTTCCTCCATCATTACCTTCGCAACCCCCTCCACATCCTCCATCTTGCACAACGCTCGAATCGTAACGGCCGGCCTACCCTTCTTTCCAATGCAGTGAACGGCTGAAACGTCCAAGCTAATCTCTTCAAGCTTTCTCAAAGCGTTCGCGATTATCTCCCCGCTCACGTCATCTAAATTCGTCTCTAAAACGATCACCTCGTCCGATTCGAAAAACTCACCGAATATTATCCTAAAACCTCCGTATTCTCTAATTTCCAAAATTCTGAAAGGCTCTTTAATCGTTCTGCAGAAATCCCTCAGAATCGAGATTACCTCCGCGGACACCTCCGACTTCTCCGGCCTGACCTCAATCCCGGAATTCTCCAAGAGCTTTAAAGCGGAATTGTCCAGAGGCATTGGAATGGGGGTTACGAAGAGCTCGTAACCCATCCTCTTAAAATCCTCCAAGATCCTTCTGGCCCTTTCTTTACTCTCCAACCCTTCGTAACCGTTGGGCGATATTTCGATCAGCGCGGATAGAAAATCGTCGAACGACACTCTCTCTATATCGAACACGATCAGCTTCACCATAAGGCTTTTTATAGTCTTGATTGGTTTTAAGATATGTAGGTGATGGGCATGGAACTAACGCTCAAAGTGAATCAGGCTTATCCCAGCGATTCGGGGAGGGGCATAGCGAGACTCGATCCGGACGCGATGCTAAAGCTCAGAATATCGCCGGGAGACATAATAGAGATAGAAGGAAGGAGAAAGACCGTCGCGAAAGTCTGGAGGGCTCCGAAGAGGGATTGGGGAAAGAACATAATAAGGATAGACCGATTCATAAGGGAAAACGCCGGAGTTGGTGTGGGAGATATAGTGAAGGTAAGGAGGGCGGACTACCAGCCGGCTAAGGTCGTAATATTGGCCCCTCTCCGCAAGATGGACTTCAGGATTTACGGAATGGATATCGGGGAGTATCTCAAGCACCAGCTTCTTAAGAGACCTCTCGTTGAAGGAGATTTGGTCCCACTCGTAAGCGCACCGGCTTTGGCCGGATTCGGAAGGTTCAACCAGAATCAGGCATTGGTTTTCGTCGCGGTTAAGACCGAGCCAAAGGGGCCGGTGATAATAGACGAGACGACCAAGGTGATATACAGAGATCGCCCGGCCAAGGGGTTCGAGAGGTTCGGGAAGGCCGGAGTTACTTACGAGGACATAGGAGGGCTGAAGGAGGAGTTGCAGAAGGTAAGGGAGATAATAGAGCTTCCGCTGAAGTATCCCGAACTCTTCCAGCGTTTGGGAATAGATCCCCCCAAGGGCGTGCTTTTATACGGTCCACCGGGCACTGGAAAGACTCTCATAGCTAAAGCCGTTGCGAACGAGATAGGCGCCTCTTTCTTCACGATAAACGGGCCGGAGATAATGAGCAAGTTCTACGGTGAGTCGGAGCAGAGGCTGAGGGAGATTTTCGAGGAGGCGAAGGAGAACGCACCTTCGATAATATTCATCGACGAAATAGATGCCATAGCTCCGAGGAGAGACGAGGTTACGGGAGAGGTGGAGAGGAGGGTCGTTGCCCAGCTTTTGGCGTTGATGGACGGATTGGAGGAGAGGGGGCAGGTTATAGTCATAGGAGCTACGAACAGGATAGATGCCATAGATCCGGCATTGAGGAGACCGGGAAGGTTCGACAGGGAGATAGAGATCGGAGTGCCGGATAGGGAGGGAAGGTTCGAGATCCTCCAGATTCACACGAGGAACATGCCTTTGGAGCCGGAATACGACAGGGAATTCGTTTTGGAGGCTTTGAGGTCCCTCCACAGGAATTATAGCGAGGATGGGAACGAGGAGATATTGGAGAAGCTTGAGATGGCTTTCGATGAGGTGAAGGATGCTGAGAAGAAGGAGGAAGTAAAGGAGATCGTTCACAGGATTCTGCCGGCCGAGATAATACCGGAGCTCGAAAGGGAGATAATAAAGGCTATGCTGAAGTATTTAGCCGATCAGACCCACGGATTCGTTGGAGCGGACATCGAAGCGCTCTGCAAGGAGGCCGCGATGAAGGCATTGAGGAGGTATCTGCCGAAGATAGATCTGAACGCTGACGAGATTCCGATAGAGGTTTTAGAGTCCATAAAGGTTACGATGGACGACTTCAAGGAAGCTCTGAAGGAGATAGAGCCTTCTGCGATGAGGGAAGTCTTAGTGGAGGTTCCGAAGGTAACTTGGGACGACGTCGGCGGGCTCGAAGACGTTAAGAGGGAGGTCATAGAGGCCGTTGAGTGGCCTTTGAAGTATCCGGAGAAGTTCAAGAAGTTCGGGATCAAACCTCCTAAGGGCGTGCTTTTATACGGCCCGCCCGGAACTGGAAAGACTCTGATAGCCAAAGCCGTTGCGAATGAAGCTAACGCGAACTTCATAAGCGTCAAGGGGCCCGAGCTTCTGAACAAGTGGTTGGGAGAGAGTGAAAGGGCGATAAGGAAGATCTTCAAGAAGGCGAGGCAGGTGGCTCCTTGCATAATCTTCTTCGACGAGATAGACGCGATAGCTCAGATGAGAGGGCTGGACGAAGGAAATAGGGCCGTAGAGAGAGTGGTCAACCAGCTTCTGACCGAGATGGACGGACTGGAGGAGCTCGAAGGTGTGATAGTGATAGGAGCAACTAACAGACCCGACATATTGGATCCGGCTTTGCTCAGGCCGGGAAGGTTCGACAGACTCGTTTACGTCAGACCTCCGGACAAGAAGAGCAGGCTGGCGATATTCAAGATACACACGAGGAACATGCCCTTGGCCGATGACGTCGATCTGGAGGAACTTGCGGAGCTTACGGAAGGCTACGTAGGAGCGGACATCGAGGCCGTTTGCAGGGAGGCGGTAATGCTCGCTTTGAGGGAGAACATAGACGCGGAGAAGGTGGAGATGAGGCACTTCCTCGAAGCTTTGAAGAAGATAAAGCCGAGCGTGAACGAAACCTTACTCAGCTTCTACGAGAGGTTCGAGGAGAAGGCGAAGAGGGAGAGGGCGAAGGTTTCGGCGAAGACTTTCGTAGGATATGGCTAAATTTAAATATTTTTCTGTAAAGTTCTCCGTTGGTGATTGTCATGATAACAGCAAGGTCTTTGGCTAAGAAGACGGTTACGCTGTCGGACGGAACCGTTGTAGGACAACTCTACAACATCATGGTCGATCTGAAAAGCGGAACGCTGATAAGCTTGCTCGTAAAACCTGTGAGGGAGATCCCCGGGCTTAAAATGGAGGACGGACTTTACGTCATTCCTTTCGAGAGCGTGAAGGCGATAAGCGATTACATCGTGATAGACAAGAGGAAGATCAGATGAGAAGGTTCGTTTTTCCTCCCCTTCTTCTCCCGTTCTTCTTCCTGTTCGTTCTCCTTCCGTTCTTCGTAGTTTTGTTCGTTCTGACCACTCCGAAGATCTTTCAAATCGTTTTCGGATTGGATTACCTGAGCGCGCTGACGGTTTTCACCCTAATAATATTAGGTAGTTTTATAAACATCCCTATATACGAAAAGGAGGGCGATGTGGTAGTAAGGAGCTACTCCCTCTTCGGATTCATATATTACACCGTAACGGAGCAGAGGAGAATAGTCGTCGCCGTGAACTTGGGAGGTTGTGTTCTGCCTTCGATTCTCGCCCTAAAGCTTTTAACGGAACTTCCGGTAGTTCCTTGGCTGATAACTTTCGCCTTTTGTTCGGCCGTCATATACTTCTACGCCAAACCAGTTCCGGGGTTGGGTATAGTCGTGCCTATGTTCGTCCCTCCCCTCATTTCCGCTCTCGCGAGCTACTTGGTCGTTTCCGCCTTCCACCTACCCCTCCTGCTTCTGCCCAAAATGGCTTTCTCTTCCGGTGTCCTTTCGGCTCTGTTCGGTGCTGACATCCTTCACCTCAAGGACATAGAAAAGATAGGAAGCGGAGTCGTAAGCATAGGTGGTGCCGGCACGTTCGACGGAATATTTCTGACTGGAATATTTGCCGTGGTGTTCTCTCTGCTCATTATATAGTGACGGCAAAGTATTAATACGTTCAGTGTTACGAATCGATTAATGGAGTTGATAGCCGAGGTATTCGGTGTATTTGCCGCTCCGAGCGTGTTCGGACTTTCGCCCGTCGTAGTTCTCAGGGCTGAGGACGGAAGATTTCTTCCCATTTACATAGGAATTGCGGAGGCAATGGCCATTCACTCCGCGTTAAGAAATCAGGTTCCTCCGAGACCCATGACCCACGATTTACTCGTTGACATACTCGGTAAGCTTAACGCTAAGGTCGAAAAGATCGTAATAGACGACCTAATAGACAACACTTTTTACGCGAGGATCGTCCTCAAGCAGAACGATCACGAGATCGAAGTGGATGCAAGGCCGAGCGATAGCATAGCTATAGCAGTTAGGCTGGGATGTCCAATATACATCGAAGAGAAGGTTTTGGATCAGGCGGGACAGTTCGAAGATTTGCCAGACGAATACGTGGAATTCGACGAGGTGTTTTAGCGATAAACGCTTAAGCAGTTGAGTATATTACGAAACATGCTCGTCCCTTGGAGGAAGGTTCACTCCTGGCACTGCGTTGCGTGCGGGAGGTGTTGTAGGGAATACAGAGTTCCGCTCAGGTTTTACGAATATCTAAAGCTTAGAGGGACGGGCTTCGTTGAGGAAAGGGCGGGAAAGTTTTACATCAGGAAGATCGGAGGAATATGTCCGTTTCAGCACGGGAATCTGTGTGTCCTCCAAGGAGAGCTCAAGCCGACCGCATGCAAGCTCTACCCGTTCAACGTTCGAAGGAAGGGAGATGAGTTGGCGGAGTTCGAATATGAAGGGGAGGTTTTCTACGTTTATGTCGACGTTTCTACGTGTCCTAACGTCGTTTTGGGAAAGCCAAGTTTTATGATGAGAAAGCTCGTGGAAGAGGCCGTGCAGATTTATTTGGGTGAAAAGAGAAGTATCGACTACATAACCGCACGCGGGGTTGGGTATGAAGGTTTTGTTAAGCAGAAGAGATACGGTAAAACTGCTCGTGTTGGCGGAGCTCGTAACGAGTAAATCAAATCAAAGGGAGATAGCAGAAAAATTAGGACTGACTCCTCAAGCGATTTCGGAGCATTTCAAAGATCTGATAGCAGAAGGATACGTCAGGCAGTTGCAGAAGGGATACTACGAGGTTACTGAGAAGGGATTAAGCTGGCTCATCAGGAACATATTCGACCTCCATCTATTTTCGGAACACATACTGAGGAAGATTTATTCGAGCTCGGTGATAGCGATAGCGGTCGGAGATGTCGAGAAGGGGGAAGAGGTCGAGTTCTGGTTCGAAAGGGGGCTCGTATACTGCAGGAAAAGTGAGAATTCTAACTCGGTAGCACTTACGTCTGCCAGAGACGGGGAGGAGGTCTTGATAAAGCCCAAAGAGTTCAAACCACCTGAAAAGAAGAAGGTATCTGTCTTCAAGGTTCCAGACGTTTGCGAGGGAGGAAGTAGGGCCGTTAATCTGAAACGTTTGAAGGAAGTTACCAAAAACACCGATTTGGTGGTATCTCTTGGAGTCGAAGCGCTTGTGGCCTGTAAAAAAGCGGGAATCACTCCGGTTTTCTTCGGGGCCAAAGAGGTATGCGTCGAGGCTGTCCACCATGGTTGCAAGGTCGTGGCGGTCTGCACGGAAAGTTTGGTTGACGATCTGCTGAGAAGACTTTTGGAGGAAGACATTCCTTTCGAAGTTATCTCTTGAATCTTTCCGTTATCATCAAAAAGGCCGGAACCACGGTAAGGCTCGCGAGGAGGCTGAAGAGTATGGCGATAAGGGAGAGAACTCCGAAATCCTGCATCAACGGGAACGGAGATATCAAAAGGGCTCCGAATCCTCCAGCCATCGTTAATGCGGAAGTTGTTATGGCCTTTCCCGTCCTTTCCACAGTCCTAATGACTGCGGTCATCGGATCGTAGTTCCTCCTCTCCTCCAAATACCTCTCAAGGACGTGTATCGAGAAGTCTATTCCCAGTCCCAGCACCATCGAATTCATTGTCGTGCTGAGCATCGTCTGCTTTATGCCGAACACGAACATGAACGCGTTCACTATGGCTATTACGGTGGTTATCGAGACGAGGGGAACTATGGATTTGGTCAGAGATCTGTAAACGAAGAACATCAGAACGACTATGAACACGTATGCGGCGATCGTCATCCTGCTCTGCCCGTGGAGCATCAGTCTTCCCATCTCCATCAAAAGAGGAGTATAGCCGGAAACGTAGAAGCTGTGCCATCCGAAGAACCTGACGTCCTTCTGAATGGATTCGTATAACTTCTCCTCCTCGTCGAACGACTTGACGTGAGTGGCGAGGTATATCGCGAGCTCGTTCCCGGAAACGTATTTGTCCTTGACGTATGAGGGGAGGTTTTCGAACATGAGCTCGAATTCCACCTCGTTTTCGGGCATCCTGCCGTATATGTTTACGATCTCTTTCGCCAAGGATTCGTAGTTGTCGACGTAGCTTTCCCTCTGAGCTATGTATCTTCCGAGCTCGTCCGCCTTCTTAACGGCTTCAAGATTTATTCCGTCCGTGTCCAATATTATTACGTAGTAGTGCTGTCCGCCCACGACCCTTTCGAGCTCCTTAAAGGAGGTTATAGCCGGAAGGTCTTGGGGAACGTAGTTTCTCGGGTTCGTTTCGAGCTTTATCTGAGTGGAACTGTAGAAGCCGAAGACGATTATCAGCACCGTGGCTATCAATATGGTTCTGTATCTCTTGGCCGTAATCCTCGCCAAAAAGCTCAGGGCGATTTCCAAAGCTCCTATACCCTCCTCCCTCCTCTCCACCTTCACATCCTTGTCCGTGACCTTCAGGAAGGACGGGAGGAACGTCAAGGTTAAAACGAAGGCCACGACCAAACCCAACGCAGAAAGAATTCCGAACCATCCCAAGGCTGGAACGCCTGAGAAGAGCATCGAAAGAAATCCGATTACCGTTGTAAGCATTGCGAGGGCTATCGCGAGTCCCGTCGATCTTATGGCTATCTCTATGGACTCGTCCGTCCCCCTTCCCTCCTTTCTCTCCTCCTCGAACCTACTCTGAAGTTGTGCCGCGTATTCTATCGCCAAACCGATTAGAATCGGCATGAACCCGTTCGTAACTTCCGTCATCGGAATTCCCAAAATCGGCATAGCTCCGTAAACGAATATTACGGACATTATGGAAATTAGCAGAGGGACGAGGGCGAATGCCTTCCTCCTAACTACTCCGCTGAATACTAAGAAGAGTATCACAACCATCAGTATCGCGGAAGCGGTGGTGGTTATCCTGACACTCTCCTGAACGGATTTCATTATCTGGTATCCCAAAACGGGGGAGCCCGTGACGGAAACCTCAACACCCACTGGCCTAGGAGTGAACTCCACAACCCTCTCTATCTGCTTCGCCAACTCGTTTCTCTGCTCGGAAGTCGTCGCGGAAATAGTTACGGAAATTAGGGCGAGGGTGTTCGTTGGAATTAGATCGTGGAACTTGCTCAAAGTTTTCTCGACGACTATCGGATTTTCGGGAATTTTGCCGTAGATAGAAACGAGGATAGATGCCGGAGACACGACGTTTTCGACGTACTTCAACTTTTCGAGCTCGTTTCCTAACCTCAGCATGTATTCCAAAACATCTCTCTTCGTTACGTCATCAGATTTGACGAGGATGAAGACGTTCTCCGATCCCACTCTGAAGTCCTTCGTGAAGAGCTTATACTGGCTGTATATCACGTCGTTTTTGCTGAAGAAGGTGTCCATGCTGTATTCGTAAACGACGTGCTGGGCTGAGTAGAGGGCAAAAATGAGGATTGAGAGGGTCAATCCTATTACGAGGAAAGGATACCTTCGAACTATTCTAACTATCACCTCACTTCCTCCTAAGTAGGTAGCCTATGGCCGTCAGCACGATTATGCCCAAAATTCCTCCAAACAGAGCGTAGTTAGGTTTAGCCGGTGTTACCTCTATCACCATCTTCGTAGGCTCGCTTATCGCCCAATCTCCCTCCGGATCCTTGTATTTCACCTCCAAGTTGAGTCCGTAGAGCTTTGGAGTGGCGTCTCTGTCCACCTTAAGCTTGAAGCTTATGTTCTTGGATTCACCCGGCCTTAAAGTTCCTATGTATGCGGTGTCGTCCGTAGAAGTGAAGGGATCGACTATCGTTATCCTCGCCGTAGCTTCTCTGACCGTAAAGTTGCCCAAGTTCTTTATTTTGACCGTTACAATCTTCTCCTCACCCTGAGCTATCTTAGGGACTCCTATGACCTCGAAGCGGATCTTCGGATTGACCTTGATCCCTATCCTCACCGGATCGGTTTCCGTCCACTCGTTGAGCGACTTGTATTTGATCACCAACGTCGCGGGATAAACTACAGCCACGGTGTCCTTCAGAGCTTCGACCTTGAAGATCGCAACGTATTCCTTGCCCGGAACGACATTGCCGAGGTAGTATTCCGAGCTCAGCGTTGAGAGGGGTAGGTTAACTCTCAAAATCGCGCTCGCCTCCTTGAGGGGCTCGTTTATCGTAAGCCTTACGACGACATCTCCGCTACTCCCAACGTAAACCCTGCTCTCCACACCTCTTATTTCAACCTTCGGCGGAGGAGCTACGTAAACTCCGAATGGGACGGGCTTAGATTCTACGACGTTACCGTATTCGTCCAAGTAAACCGCCTTAATCTCGAACGTGTAGTTTCCTCCGTCGTCCACATCTATCTTCACGGGAAAAGTAGCCTTCACTATTTGGCCCGGTTTTAGATCTCCGACGAATACCGTAGCGGACGAAAGCACCGCTCCGACGGAAGGCGTCGCGGAAGGCATCGTAGGTGGAATCATCGTAGGAGTCGTCATGGGCATAGCCGGCATGGGCATAGTCGCCGGAGGCACGGCGTTGGGTTTAATCTGAGAAACCACCGAGAATCCCTTAGGGGTTATTAGAACGAGATATGCGTTCCTCCCAACTTTCTCGCCTACGTTTTTGACCTCAACCGTTAGCAAACCCTTACCCTTGGCGATGAAGTTTTCGGCACTCACTTTCACAACTTCGAGCTTTACGTCCTCCTTATCCACGAAAACGACTATCGGAATCTCTATCTTCTTGTGGTAATAATCTATGTCGAGCTCGTTCAGGAATTGCTCTACCTCGTAATTCGTCACCGTTCCAATCTGGCTCGCGTTTCCGCTTAAATTATATACAGTCTGCTTGGGATAGGACTGAACGCTGAAATCCACGTCGACGTCGTTTATTATGTCGTATCTGACCTTCAGCTTTAGCTCGTATCTCCCGGCTTTGGCGGAATCCTTGACCTTCAAGACGAACTTCAGCTGAAACGGCTTCATAGGGGGCATCGCAGGAATCCTTTGAACGGGCGTCTTGACCTCTATGAACTCGTTTCCCTCCAACTCGAAGGAGACGTTGTATGCCGTAAAAAGCAGACTCTCCCTACCCTTGAAGAACGCCGCCTGCTCCGGGTTATCGTATATTATCCTCTCCTGCTTTGCGGGATTGAACGCTATCAGCGTTAGGACGTTCGTTCCTCTATGGAGGTGATTAGTTCCGGCTATCGAAACGGTTACGCTCGGTTTCTCTTTGATGTATAGCCCGTTCGCGACCCTCGTTAATATTACAATTAAAATTAACGTTAAAATTAGCCTTTTCACGATTATACCCCCTATTGTCGTAGTTATTGCTACAAATAATGTTATAAATATTTTACGTGCTAACGATTCTCGATGAATAAACTCGTTGAGGCTCTCAAAACTTTCGGCCTATCTGAATACGAAGCAAAGGTTTTGCTCGCTTTGATAGCGAAGGGTGAGCTTACGGCAAAGGAGATAGCCGAGTTTAGCGGAGTTCCAAGGACTTCGGTTTACGACGTCATAAAGTCTCTGATGGCCAAGGGACTTGTGGAGGCATACGGAAAGCCTATGAAGTTCAAAGCCCTTAACTCTGAAGATTTAATGAAAATTTTCTCTAAGAAGGTGGAGGAGAACATCAGATTTCTCAGAGAAAAGCTTCCGGTAATAGAAGCAGAGAAGACCGAGGAAGTGAAGATATATAGGGGTAACGTCGCGATCGAAAAGATAGCCGAGCTTATATCTAATGCGAAGGAGGTTACGATAGTCGCGTCGTTCATTCCGGAAGAAATACTGTCGATAATAAACGAGTGTAAGGCGAAAGTTACGGCATGCGCCACCAATGTTGAAGATTTGAAAAACGTCCAAAAAGCATACACCGCCAAATTCAGAACCAAATCGAAGCACGGAATGATATTAGTCGACGGAAAAGTCGTCGCAATATTCTTCAAAAACGGACAGACCATAGCTATTGTCGGAAGCGGAGAGGGGTTCGTCGAGTTTTACAAGATGTTCCTAAATTCGATACTCAACTCCGAGATCGTCGCAAGGATCAAAAACAGTGATGATTAAATCCGGCCATGGATGTAGCGATAGTGGGAGGTGGTAACTTAGGTTGTGCTCTCGCGAAGACTTTGGCCAAGAGGTATAAAGTTGTTGTGACGAGGAGGAATGTCGAAAGGATAAGGTTTTTGGAAGATGTCGGTTGCGAGGTTTGTTCCGATAACGTTCGTGCCGTCGATGATTCCGATGTTGTTTTCGTTGTTGTAAAGCCGAAGGACGTTTTCAACGTTTTATCTGAATTGAAAGATAATTTAAATGGTAAGATTTTGGTCAGCTTCGTTGCCGGAGTTAAGATCGACGAGATTAAGGAGATCGTCGGCTGTAAGGTCGTAAGGGCTATGACGAACATATCGGCCGAAGTCGGAAGCTCGGTAACCGCTTACTATACGAAGGATTTGGCTCCTGAAGAGGAGTTCGAGCTCGAACTCATGTTCGAATGCTTGGGAGATGTCATCAAGGTCGAAGACGAAGGCTTGTTGGATGCGATCACGGCGTATTCGAGTGCGATAGCTTTCATGGCTAAGATCTTTCAGTCCTTCGTTTACGCCGGCTTAAAGCTTGGTTTGAGCAAGGATCTGGCGAGGAAACTCACGTCGGGACTTTTCAAGGGAGCTTCGGAGCTGTTGGATTTGGAGGAGCCGGAAGCTGTAATAGAGAGGGTAACAACTCCGGCGGGAACGACAATAGAAGGATTGCTCAAGTTGATGGAGCATCGTATAGATTTCGGAATTGTCGATGCGATGATTTCTTCGGCCAAAAAGCTTTCACAGAGATGATATAGCCTCTTCTTCATTCTTTACGAATTTGGCTTTGAGCTTTCTGTATAGCTCAGTGGCCCTGCCGTTCGTGAAATCCCTCCTCTCAATCGGAGTTTTCTCAATCACGATCAACTTACCAAGTTCCGATGCGTATAAAGCAGCTTCCAAATTCTTTAAATTTCCGTAACCGAACGGGACATCCGCCAATATTACTCTATCGGCTTTATCGATCAGCCTAAGATTTTTCTCATGAGATTCTTCGGTTATCGGAGAGAAAGGAGCCTCACTAACGATTTCAAATCCCAAGCCGTTTGCTATTTCCCAGTCGGTATCGAGGACGTTTAAAACTCCGGCAGAAGCTCTTTCAAGACTTAGCATCAGCTTGGCTCCGCTACCACCTCCACATATAACGTGAACCTTAGCCTTTCCAATTTTCTCAAGCTTAACAGGTAAAACGTAGAACTTGCCGGTAATCGGATGCCTCCTGACTATGACATCGATTCCAAAAATTTCCTTGATATGCTCCACGATCTCTTCGGGCTTACCGAAAGTAACGATTCTGCCGTCCTTCATCAAAATCAGCTTCGAGCAGAACTGCAACGCCAAATTGATATCGTGAATTACGGCTATAACCAAAATACCACCTTCTGCAAGCTTCCTAAGCATGTTCATAATTTCGATTTGATGGTTTATATCCAGATGAGCCGTCGGCTCGTCCAAAAGTAGAACCTTCGGTTCCTGAGCCAAAGCTCTGGCGATGATAACCTTCTGCAACTCCCCACCGCTTATCTCATTCACACTTCGCCCAACCAAATGTCCGCAACCGACCATCCTCATAGCTTTAAACGCTATCTCGAAATCTCTCTCACCCTCAAGCTCGAATCTGCCCAAGTGAGGGGTTCTTCCCATAAGAACGACATCTTCAACGTTAAAATTGAAATCAACCTGAAAATTTTGAGGGACTACCGCGATGACCTTGGCGAGGTCTTTAATTTTTATCTTCGCAATATTTTCTCCGTTCAGATATATTGCCCCCCCTTTGGGCTTTAAGAGTTTGGCGATCGTTCTTATCAGAGTCGTTTTTCCACTTCCGTTCGGCCCAACTATTCCAATAAACTCTCCATAATGAGCTTCAAAGTTTATCTCCCTTATTACCTCTTTGACATAGCCTGAACTGACGTTTTCAAGCTTTAGATGCATGAAGGGAGTTCGATTTAAGCCTTAAATATCCATCTGTCCAAATCGAATGGAATGCAGAAACTCGTTGAAGCCCTCAGGGATATCGGAATTAAAAAACTCAACGAGCTTCAGAAGGTTGCGATTCCCAAGGTAGCTGAAGGTAGGAATTTACTGATAGTAGCTCCCACTGGAAGTGGTAAGACAGAATGTGCTATTATCCCAATTCTAAATAAAATGTTAAAAATTAAATCCGATGGGATCACGCTGATCTACATAACACCTCTCAGAGCCTTAAACAGAGATTTGCTCAGAAGATTCCATTTGCTCGCAAAGAAATTGGGATTTAGCATATCTGTTAGGCACGGAGATACTGCCGAAGTTGAAAGAAGAAAACAGTCCATCAATCCACCTCAAATTCTTATCACAACGCCGGAAACCTTTCAAATTTTGTTTTTGGGCAAGAGGCTCAGAGAGTCGTTGAAAAACGTTAGGTTTGTCGTTGTAGATGAAGTCCACGAGCTTGCGGAATCCGAAAGGGGAGTGCAGTTGACAGTTGCTTTGGAGAGGCTCAGGGAGCTTACCAATTTCCAGATCGTCGGATTATCTGCTACCGTTAAGAATGCAGAGGATGTTGCGAGATTCTTCGGAATTTCGGAAGTTTTGGTGTGGAAGGGTAGGAAGTTATATGAGTTCTACGTTATAAAGCCAGAAAAAGAGACCGATTTGGCGGAAAGGCTTGGGATCAATGAAGAATTTGCCAAAGAACTTGAAGCGATAAGGGAGATAGTCGAATCGCATAAATCGGTCCTTATATTCGTAAATACGAGGCAAACCGCCGAAGCCTTAGGCTTGAAGCTCAAAGAGATTTTGGATGTCGAAGTTCATCACGGATCCCTCTCAAGAACGGCGAGGATCGAAGCTGAGGAGAAGTTCAGCAAAGGCGAACTCAAGGCTTTGATCTGCACTTCGTCGATGGAGCTCGGAATAGACATTGGGCATGTAGACGTAGTTATTCAATTCAACAGCCCGAGGGAAGTTGTTAGATTGATTCAGAGGGTTGGGAGAAGTGGACATAAGGCGGATAGAATCTCCAAAGGTTATATAATTGCAGAAAACTTCGACGACATCCTCGAATCATGGGTTATAGTTAAGAGAGCCGAAGAGGAAGAGATCGAGAAGACGAGATTGCACGAATTAAGCTTGGACGTTTTAGCAAATCAGATATGCGCCATGGCTCTGGAATACGGACAGATAGATGCCAAGAAATGTTATGAAATAATATCAAGAGCTTATCCATTTAGAAATCTAAAGTTTGAAGATTTTCTTGAAATCTGCAGGTTTTTGGCCGATGATAGGGTAATCGCCTTCGATGGTGAGATCATAAAGCCAACGAGAAAGACGAGAAGATACTTCTACGATAACGTATCGATGATTCCCGACGAGAGAAGGTTCAAGGTCATCGACATAACCTCAGGAAGAACAATAGGCTATCTGGATGAAAGCTTTGTCTCTTCGTTCGAAGGCAACGTCTTCGCAATGAGAGGAGAGCTTTGGAGAATCGTAGCCATAAACGATGTCGTTAAGGTCGAGCCGGTTGAGGAGGAGGGAGTGATTCCTTCATGGGTTGGCGAGGAGATACCGGTTCCGTTCGAAGTTGCCCAAGGGGTTGGAAAGGTCAGAGGATGGATAGCCGGAATGATAGTTTCCGGGATCAAAGAGGGCGAGATAATCGAGATTCTGAAGGAAACGTTCAACACTAACGAAGAGGCTTGCAGAGAGGTAATTTCGATTATAAGGGAGCAGATATCGAAGGGATTTGTCGTTCCGACAGATAGCAGAATTACGGTCGAAGGCGAAGGTCTGGTGGTCGTAAACTGCTGTTTCGGGCACAGGGTGAACGAAACCCTTGCAAGAATTTTAGCCTTGCTTTTATCTGCAAGAAAAGGAAGTAGTGTTGGAGTTGAAGTGGATCCATACAGAATCAAGCTCACGCCAGCCAAAGCTGAAGAGGTTGCGGAGATTCTCAAATCGATAGAGCCAGAAGCTGTGGAGTATCTGGCTGAAAGAGCACTAATTGAAACAAAGCTCATGCAGTGGAAGATCGTTCATTGTGCGAGGAAATTCGGTTATTTAAGCAAATCAATCGACACAACAAAGATAAATTTAAGAAAGCTCGTTCCAAAGCTTAAAGAAACGCCGATTTACAGAGAAGCAATCAGGGAGATCTTCTTCGAGAAGTTGGACGTCCAAAAAACTAAGGAAGTGATCGGAAAAATCAGAAACGGAGAGATTCAAATTTCGGTCTATTCCGAGCTAAGCCCTATCTCAAACATATCGAGAAATCAGCTTACAGACCTTCTGACCCCATCTAAACCGACGAAAGCTATTCTTAGGATCTTTAAGAAGAGAATCGAAGAGGAGGATTGCATTCTCCACTGCCTAAATTGTGGATGTACGATGAAGATGAAGGTTAAACTCATCGAAAGCTTGGAATGCATCAAATGCGGATCTAAGCTCGTCGCATGCGTAAACGCGAGAAGAAAGCTTGAAGAATTCGGTAGGAAGGAGCTGTTTAGAATAGCGAATTTGGTCATGACCTACGGCAAAAGAGCAGTTTACGCTTTGAATACGTTCGGTGTAGGAGCTGAGACTGCGGCAAAGATACTTTCAAAACCTTTCAGGAACGAAGATGAATTCTTTGCGGAGTTGCTCGAAGCAGAAAAGAGATTTATAAGGACGAGACGATTTTGGGATTGACCGAGTTTATTTTTTTGGCAACGTTAACGACATCTCCAACGACTATTAGCGTGGGCCCCTTCAAATCCTCCTTTTCAATGATATCGGCTATATTTTTCAGCGTGCCGAAAAATACTCTCTGATTTTTTAAAGTTCCGTTCTCTATGACCGCAATCGGGGTATTCGGACTTCTCCCAGCTTTGATTAATCTATTACAAATTTCTTTTATATTATTTCTTCCCATAAGAATCACTAAAGTTCCGTTCAAAATCGATTCGCACCACCTCTCCACGCCATCCTTGCCAGTCACAACAAGTATCGATGAAGAGAGGGATGGATGAGTAAGAGGGATGCCAGCTGAAGCCGGAACGGAGTTTATGGAGCTAACTCCCGGTATCACTTCGAACGGGATACCATGCTCGGCCAAGTATTCAGCCTCGACTCCTCCCCTTCCAAAAACAAAAGGATCTCCTCCCTTAAGCCGAACGACTATTTTTCCTTCTTTTGCGAGTTTTAGCATTAACTCGTTTATCTCCTCCTGCCTTCTTCCACCTCTCTCGTCGCTGTTCTTACCTACATATATGAGTTCCTTTCCCATCCTCTTGAGCATCTCAATAATTTCGTCTCCGACGAGTCTGTCGTATAATACGACGTCAGCTTTCTCTATCGCTCTCAAAGCCTTTAAAGTGAGTAGATCTGGATCCCCCGGTCCCGCACCGACGATGTATACTTTCCCTACCATTGGATCACCTTTATCCGGCAAATATCAGAAAATCACTAAAACGTTTTCGTTTTTTGAATTTCAAATAAGAATAATTTTATCAAAGTAGAATTCGAAAATCTTAAATATGGACGCGGATAAATAGAATACAACGGAGATTTTAGGGGAGGTGAATGAATGCCAGTAGTAGATGGTGTTGAATTGCCCGAAACTCCTTTGCTCGACGAATTGGAGAAAGGTCCATGGCCGTCCTTTGTAAAGGAAATCAAGAGGGCCGCAATAGAGCAGGAAAAGGCGATGAAAGCTGGTAAAAAGATAAAGTTGCCCGGCTCCGCTAAGGGTCTGCTGAAGGTTCTCGAACTCGCTTATAAGGAGAAGAGAACGCACTGGAAGCACGGTGGTATCGTTTCCGTTATAGGATACGGTGGAGGAGTTATAGGTAGATACTGTGACTTGGAGGACAAAGTTCCGGAAGTCTGGCACTTCCACACGATTAGAGTTAACATGCCCGCTGGCTGGTTCTACACGACGAAGGCTTTGAGAGCACTCTGCGACGCTTGGGAGAAGTGGGGTTCCGGTTTGACGAACTTCCACGGTTCCACTGGAGATATAATCCTGCTCGGAACGAGGACCGAGCACTTGCAGCCGATGGCGAACGCCTTGGCATACCTCGACAAATTCTACGGTTCTCCAGCACCGTTCGACATCGGTGGTTCGGGTTCAGACTTGAGAACTCCTTCATGCTGCATGGGCCCCTCGCTCTGTGAGTTCGCGTGCTACGACACGCTGAAGGCTTGCTACGAGTTCACGATGAGGTATCAGAACGAATTGCACAGGCCGATGTGGCCATACAAGTTCAAAATAAAGTGCGCCGGATGTCCGAACGACTGTATAGCTTCGAAGGCGAGGGCAGACTTCGCGATAATAGGAACATGGAAGGACGAAATCCAGATCGATCAGGAGGCAGTCAGGGAATACGCCAAAGTAATCGACATCGAGGAGCACGTGGTAAAGAAGTGCCCGACTAAGGCAATAAGCTGGGACGGTAAGGAGCTCAAGATAGACAACAAGAACTGCATAAGGTGCATGCACTGCATAAACGTGATGCCGAAAGCCTTGAAGCCGGGTAAGGAGAGAGGAGCTACGATACTCATCGGCGGTAAGGCGCCGTTCGTGGATGGAGCTATAATTGGATGGGTCGCGGTGCCGTTCATTCCGGAGAACGAGTTGATAGAGAAGTGCTGTGAAATCTTGGAAGCGATCTGGGAGTGGTGGGACGAGGAAGGTAAGTTCAGAGAGAGAGTCGGAGAGCTCATCTGGAGGAAGGGAATGGACGAATTCCTAAAGGTGATCGGGCAGAAGGCGGATGTTAGGATGGTTTACGCTCCGAGAAACAACCCGTTCATATTCTGGAGGGAGTTGAACCCGTGATGGGAGGTGTTTTGTGTGGTAGCGCAGGAAGTTGAGAAGGAACCGGAAGAGACCGTTCAGCCTAAAACCGATTTCGGCCCACCGCACTACGAGATAATGATGCACCCGATAATCAAGAAGAACTACGGAAAGTGGAAGTATCACGAGGCAGTAAGGCCGGGTGTTATTAAAAGGGTTGCGGAGTCTGGAGATGTCCTATACGTCGTAAGGTTCGGATCTCCGAGATTGCTCAGTATATACACTATCAGGGACATCTGCGACATTGCAGACAAATACTCCGACGGTTACTTGAGGTTCACGAGCAGGCACAACGTTGAATTCTTCCTAACGGATCCTGACAAGATCGAGCCTCTCATTCAAGAGGTCCAGGAGAAGTTGGGATTCCCGTGTGGTGGAACGAGGGATACTACGAACGCCAGATACTGCCTATCTAACATCATCCACACACAGGGTTGGGTTCACTGCCACACCCCCGCTACCGACGCTTCCGGTATAGTAAAGTCTGTAATGGACGAGCTATACGACTACTTCGTAGATTACAAGCTTCCGGCACAGTGCAGGATTTCGTTGGCATGCTGCGCGAACATGTGCGGTGCCGTTCACGCTTCGGACATATCTATGGTAGGAGTTCACAGGAAGGTGCCTAAAATCGACGACGATGCCGTTAGGAGAACTTGTGAGATTCCTTCAACAGTAGCGGCATGTCCTACCGGTGCTCTAAAGCCGGACATGAAGAGGAAGACGGTCGTATTGGACAAGGACAAGTGCATGTACTGCGGTAACTGTTACACGATGTGTCCGGGTATGCCGATATTCGACCCAGAGAACGACGGTGTGGCTATACTCGTAGCTGGAAAGGTTTCGGATGCGAGATATCCGCCACAGCTGTCGAAAGTAGTAGTTCCATGGCTTCCAAACAACCCGCCGAGGTGGCCTGAGGTAGTTCAGACGGTAAAGAAGATCCTCGAAACTTGGGCCACGCATGCGGAGAAATACGAAAGAATTGCGGAGTGGATTCACAGGATCGGCTGGGAGAAGTTCTTCGAACTGACGGGCTTGGACTTCACCGAGAAACTGATAGACGACTACAGGAGGACACCATACATCTACGCATCCTACAGAACTTCCGCCGCGTTCAGATGGTAAAGCGTATATACACCTTTCCCCAATTTTTATATTGGTGACCTAAAATGGCGGAAGAGGTAAATGTGGAGGAACTGAAACAGAAGGTTTTGGAGTATCTTGCAAAGAAGCCTTGGCAGGTTAGGGATCTGGCGAAGGTTCTAAGAGTTAAGAAGAGGGAGCTCGACAAGATCGTGCAGGAGTTGATAAACGAAGGAAAGGCTACGTATTGGTCTTCCGGTTCGACAACTTACGTTACGACGCCGGAAAAACTTGAAGAAATGGAGAAGAAGAGATCGGAAATGGGTGCCGCGGAATAATTTTTTACATTTTTAATTGAAAAGGTTTAAATACTTCGACATTATACGCTGTTGGGGGTGTGGTTATGGCTGAAATCAAGGTTGATCCGGACAAGTGCGACGGTTGTGGTGAATGCGTAGGTGTTTGCCCGGGGGAGGTCTTCGAAATCGGTGAGGACGGAAAATCCCATCCCGCCAGGCCTGAAGATTGCCAGGAATGTTGCTCCTGCGTTGAAACTTGCCCGAACGGCGCTATAAGTGTAGACGTCTGTGAATAAAATTCATTTTTTTATCTCGATTTAATACGTCGATAATCGAATTGACATTCGATAAATTTATAAATTGCGTCGAAGTTCGAATTTCATGGATACTCTCATCAAGGCGCTCGCCGACAAGATATCCGGAGATATCGTCTTCTCGGACGCCCCGGGTAAAACGATAAAGAAGTGGAGACAGATATTCGAAATTTCGCAAAAGGAGTTGGCTCAAAAGCTCGGAGTTTCTCCTTCCGTCATAAGCGATTACGAGAGCGACAGGAGAAAGTCTCCAGGAGTAAGTTTTGTAAGAAGAATAATAGAGGCTATGCTCGAGATAGACAAGGAAAGGGGATATAGAACCGTGTCGAAATACAAGGACCTCTTGACTGGATTTAAACTGGACGTAATACTCGACATGAGGGAGTTCGGTGAGATCATCGATGTTAGGAAGTTCGTGAGGGCGATAGATGGAGAAATGCTCACCGACTTCGACAAATTCGTCAGCGGATATACGATCGTCGATAGCATAAAGGCCATTCTCTCGCTGAACGCCTACGATTTCTACAGACTCTACGGGTTTACGACGGAAAGAGCTTTGATATTCACGAAAGTTTCGACCGGTAGGTCTCCGATGGTTGCCGTGAGGGTCGCGAACCTCAAGCCTGCCGTCGTAGTTTTGCACGGTATAGATGCGGAGAACGTGGATGAGATCGCGATAAAGATTGCGGAGATAGAAAGGATACCCCTCATAGCTACTCAGATGCCGCTCGACGACATGATAAAGGCCCTTAGGAGTTTGTGAGGTGGTCGCATGGTGGGTATAGTTTCATACGGAACGTATGTCCCTAAATACAGGATAAGGGTTGAGGAGATCGCGAGAATATGGGGAGACAACGCTGAGACGATAAAAAACGGTTTGGGAATATTGCAGAAGTCCGTTCCGGATTTGGACGAAGATACCGCAACCATAGCCGTCGAGGCTGCGAGGGAGGCTGTGAGGAGGGCAAAGATAGATCCTAAGAGGATAGGGGCGGTTTACGTTGGAAGCGAATCTCATCCCTACGCGGTAAAACCGACCGCAACGATAGTTGGTGAAGCTCTGGGGATAGGAAACGAATACTTCGCAGCCGACTTAGAGTTCGCGTGCAAGGCGGGAACGGCCGGAATGCAGATGTGCATGGGGTTGGTGAAGGCGGGAATGATAGAATACGGACTCGCCATAGGAGCTGACACGAGCCAGAGCAGACCGGGAGACGCTTTGGAGTATTCTGCCGGAGCAGGAGGAGCGGCGTTATTAATAGGAAGGGATGGTGTTATAGCGGAAGTGGAGGGAACTTACTCTTTCACCTCCGATACTCCGGACTTCTGGAGGAGGGAGGGGCAACCTTATCCGAGCCACGGCGGAAGATTCACCGGAGTTCCCGCCTACTTCAGACATATAACGTCCGCAGCTAACGGTTTGATGGAGAAACTCGGTCTTAAGCCTTCCGATTTCAGTTACGCCGTTTTTCATCAGCCAAACGGAAAGTTTCCGGTTAGAGTTGCGAAGATGCTCGGATTCGGCATGGAGCAGATAAAACCCGGTTTGGTCGTTTCGCACATAGGGAACACTTACTCCGGATCATCTCTGATAGGGCTTTGTGCCGTTTTGGATGAAGCCAAGCCGGGTGATAGGATTCTCCTGGTTTCCTTCGGTTCGGGAGCGGGGAGCGACGCTTTTTCTCTGATCGTTACGGACGAGATAGAGAACTTCGATAGAACGCCGAGGGTTTGGGATAAGGTTATGGAAGGAGAACACATCGATTACGGGCTTTACGTCAAGCTTAGGAGGAAGATAAGGTTCGGGTGATATCATGAGAAGGGTTGCGGTTATAGGAGTCGGATGCTCGAAGTTCGGGGAGCTCTGGGACATGAACTTCAGGGACATAGTCATATCCGCAGGAATCGAAGCTTTGGAAGATGCGGGACTGGAGGGAAAGGAGATAGAGGCTATGTATATCGGAAACATGAGCGGTGGGAGATATCTGGCACAGGAACATGTAGCGGCGTTGATAGCGGATTACGCCGGGTTGGCTGAGCTACACATCCCCGCAACGAGGGTGGAAGCTGGAGACGCGAGCGGAGGACTGGCATTGAGAATGGCCTACATGGCAGTCGCGTCCGGGGTTCACGATGTCGTTATAGCGGCCGGGGCGGAGAAGGTTACGGACGTCGGAGCGGAGACCGCGATGGACATCCTCTCTTCTGCAGCCGACAGGGAGTGGGAGGTATTCTGTGGGGCGAATCTGCCGGCCTTGTTCGCTATGATGGCGAGGATGCACATGGATAGGTTCGGAACAACGGAGGAGGATCTTGCGAGGGTTAGCGTTAAAAACCATAGAAATGCCGTCAACAATCCGAAAGCTCAATTCAGAAGGGAGATTTCGCTCGAAGTCGCTTTGAATTCTCCTTACGTCGCAGAACCTCTCAGACTCTTCGACTGCGCTCCTATTTCGGATGGAGCCGCGGTGGTTATACTCGCGAGCGAGGAGGTTGCGAGGGAATACACGGATACGCCCGTCTATATATCCGCATGCTGTCAGGCGAGCGATTACCTTGCACTGCACAGCAGGAGGGACGTAACGACGATGGATGCCGTAGTTCATGCTTCGAGGCAAGCTTACAAGCACGCCGGAATAGAGCCGAAGGACGTGGATGTTGCGGAAGTCCACGACTCATTCACCATAGCGGAAATAATCGCTTACGAGGATCTCGGTTTTACGGAGAAGGGGAAGGGTGCCGAGCTTATCAGGGAAGGTGTTACGGAGCTCAACGGAGAAATTCCCGTAAATCCTTCCGGAGGTCTCAAGGCTTGCGGACATGCGATAGGCGCCACGGGAATAAGGCAGGCGGTGGAGATAGTTCTACAGCTTAGGGGAGATGCGGGGAAGAGGCAGGTTGATGCTGAGAAGGGTTTAGCTCTAAACATAGGAGGGACTGGAGCGACTGCCGTCGTTACGATCTTCGAGAGGTGATGGCATGCTTCCGAGGTTTTGGAGGAAGATAAGGTATAGATACAACCTCGTCGGAACCTACTGCGAGAACTGCAGGACATACTACTACCCGCCCCGCAACCTCTGTCCGAAGTGCAGGAGGAAGAGCAAGATTAAGGAGGTTCAGCTGAGCGGAAAGGGGAAGGTTATCAGCTATTCTATAGTCCACGACGCTCCGGAGAACTTCAAGATGATGAAACCTTACGTCGTCGCATTGATTCAGCTCGACGAGGGGCCGATCATCACTTCGCAACTCGTCTGCAAGCCGGAAGAGGTTAGAGTGGGAATGAGGGTGAGGGCTGTGTTCAGGAAATACGGGGAGGAGGGAGAAAGTGGAATAATATACTACGGAACTAAATTCGTTCCTGATTCATAACGATTATTAACTATTTTATTTCAGTTAAAGCGATGAAGAGATTTGCGGTAGTTCTTATAGCAGTAGTTCTGCTGGGATGCGCACAGCAACACCACTCAATTCTGAACGCTACGAACGTTACACCGAACGAGGTAATGGGAATGGTGAAGATAGTCTGCCTTAAAGGTGAGCCCGCTCTGAAGTTCGTTCAAATGATGCACATTGGAAAGATCAGGTTCGTCAAGGACATAGCCATGATGCACTATATCAGTCCCAACTCTTCGAAGTTCGTTACGGTATGGGTAACGGTGTATCCCAACTCGAGCGTGGCGAAGGAGGAGACGGATAGGATGGCAAAATCCATGATCGAATACGGGTGGAAGGACGTAAAGACTATGAAGGTTGACGATATGAATGTATACTACGTAAGACCTCCGGGAAGGAACGAAACCCACTACTTCTGGTGCAAGGACAACTACATGATATACATAATCCCGCACAACATGAGTTCGAAGGAGATAAGGGAATTCATATTGAAGGTGTCATGAAATCCGCCGTAATAGTAGCATACAGAAACGGGGAATTCGTTGAAGATAACATAAAATTTCTACTCAAAAACGGATACGAGGTAGTTTTAGCCGTAGATGAACCGGATGAGAACCTAAGAAGGTCGATCGATAGATACTGCGTAAAGGCGAGCGTCAGCGATGTTAGGAGGGGAAAGTGGAAGGCTCTCAACGACGCGTTAAAACTCGTAAGCGGTGAAACCGTCCTATTTTTAGATTCGGATACTAAAATAGTCGAACTTGCAGAAACGAACGGAAAAGATGCCATAGAAATTAGAAAGGAGGTGTTGGGAAGCTCCATTCTGGAAAGGCTCGTCGGAATAGACTACTTTGTAATGTTTCTCACGTCAAAAATAGCGGAGAAGTTCAACTCCTGCCTCAGCCTGAACGGAGCGGCTTTAATGGTAAAGAAGAAAGTCTTAGAGGAAATAGGGGGTTTCAGGGGAAAGATTAATGAGGACACCGACTTAGGAGTGAGATTGGGATTGAGAGGTTTTAAGGTGGGTGTGGGTGGTAAGGCTGTAACGAAGGCGCCTTCGAGCTTGAAGGAGTGGTTCGCTCAGAGGGAGAGGTGGAGCTTGGGTGGAGCGGATGTTTTAATAGAAAACTTTTTTAAGATCGTAAGGAGGCCGAGGCTCTGGATACCATATCTCTTCCTTTTCTATCCAGCCCTCGTAGGCATGTTCTTCGAGTTCATACTCCCGGACGATTTGATAATAAAATTACTCTATCTATTAATCCCGTTAATGGTTTTCATCTCCCCCAAACTCCTTTCCATCGCGATGCTCACGGTCTTCGAAGTTCATACGATAAAAAACCTACTATCAGCGCTTGCATCCTTCCTGATATGGTTCATAACGATTTCGACGCTATCGAAGGTTTTCGACTACGAAATAGACTTTAAACTACTACCGATTTACTACTTCCTCTATTCTCCGCTCTGGACGATGATATGCATAACCGCCTTCTTCAGAGTTGTGATAAACAGGGCAATGGGGAGAAGGATTTCCGTTAGGGGATGGAAGGTATAAATATCCGTGAAGGTTACCATTGAAATTGGCATGGCGAAGATCATAGGACAGAACGACCACCTGTCCAAGCTTGCAAGGATGCACAGGAGCAAGTTGCTCGCTCTATCTCTGCTATATCCGATCGGAATCGCTGTAGCGTTGCTATTTCCCCAGTCCGTACCTATAGTTGCCGGAGCGCTGGCTTTAACGAGTCACAGGCTTTACAAGACGTATGGAAAGTTCGTCAAATACAGGAAGGGTGTGGAGGGGGAAATGGAGGTGGAAAGAGTTCTGAAGACTCTCAGCGATTCATACGTCGTGATAAACAACGTCAGGTTGCCTAAAGGAGCGGGGAACATAGATCACGTCGTTATAGGGCCTACGGGAGTTTTCGCGATAGAGACGAAGAACATAAGAGGTCATTTCGTCTGCGAGGGAGAGGAGTGGTTTAAGGTCAAGAACGGGAGGATAAGGAGGGTGAGAAGCTTCAGCAGGCAGGCGAAGAGGAACGCTTTGGCTCTGAGGGACTTCCTTAGAAGGCACGGATGCGACCAGTTCGTTCACGGCGTCGTAGTTCTTACGAACGAAAACTGCAGGGTGGATCTGATAAATCCGAGCGTTCCCGTTATAGAAATTGGTAGGCTGAAGGATTTCATAGAGAAGGCAAAGGATAGGGTTCCGAAGAGGAGGATATACGAAATAGTCGGCATACTGGTTTCCGAATCCAAACATTTATAATCAGACATTCTTAGCCCTTTTCAAATGAGAGTGCTCGTAGCGGATCCGATTTCGGAGGACGCCATAGCTCTTATGAGAAAGGAAGGCTTGGAAGTTGACGTAAAGCCGGATATAAGCCATGAGGAGCTTATCAAGATCATTCCCGAATACGACGGTTTGATCGTCAGGAGCAGGACCAAAGTTACCAAAGAGGTGATAGAGGCGGGAAGGAGGCTCAAAATCATAGGAAGGGCTGGAGTTGGAGTTGACAACATAGATCTTAAGACCGCAACAGAGAAAGGGATAATAGTCGTGAACGCTCCCGGTGGGAACACTATTTCCGCAGCCGAACTGACGATAGGTCTGATTTTGGCTGTGGCGAGGAAGATCCCTCAGGCGGATAGGAGCGTAAAGGAGGGAAGATGGGAGAGGAAGAAGTTCATAGGAACCGAGCTTAGAGGAAAGACCGTAGGAATAATAGGGCTCGGAAGGATAGGTTACGAAGTTGCAAAAAGGCTGAGGGCTTTCGACGTCAACATACTCGCATACGATCCATACGTCAGCGAGGAGAGAGCCAAGGACGTCGGAGCTAAGCTCGTCAGCTTCGAGGAACTTCTTAAAAATTCGGACATAATAACGATCCACGTTCCGAAAACGAAAGAGACCGAAAACCTGATCTCCTACGAGGAATTCGAGATGATGAAGAAAGGAGTCATAATAATAAACGCCGCAAGGGGAGGAATAGTAAACGAGAAGGCTTTGTATGATGCGATAGTTAAGGGGAAGGTGGCCGGAGCTGGGTTGGACGTTTACGAGAAGGAACCTCCGGATCCGGACAATCCCCTGCTCAAGTTGGACAACGTCGTCACTACACCGCACATAGGAGCTTCGACCAAGGAAGCTCAGCTCAGCGTCGGAATGATAATAGCGGAGGAGTTCATAAACTTCGCGAAGGGTTTGCCGGTGAAGAATGCCGTCAACTTGCCCAAGGTGGGGCCGGAGGACTACCAATACCTACTCCCCTTCATGGAACTCGCCGAAAAGATGGGTAAGATGGCGGTCGCGAGGCTAAAGGGGCAGTTCAGGCAGGTTAAGGTGACATACAGGGGTAAGATTGCAGAAAAGAATACAGAATTCGTTACGAGGGCTTTGCTCAAGGGCATATTGAGTTACATACTCGGAGAGAGCGTCAACTTGGTTTCAGCCTTGCCCATAGCGAGGGATAGAGGTATAGTCGTGGAGGAGGCTAAGACGGAAGATGTGGAGCACTACGAAAGCCTGATAGAGGTCAGCGTGGAAGACGGCAAGGGGATATATCTGGCCGGAACGTGCTTCGGCGACGAGCCCCGAGTTCTTATGATAGACAAGTATAAGGTGGATTTCGTTCCGAGGGGGCATTACATAATATCCCTGCACGAGGACAAGCCCGGAGTAATAGGAAGGGTGGGAACGCTCTTCGGCAAGCACAACATAAACATCGCTGGAATGATAGTGGGAAGATACGGAGGGAGGGGAGGAATTCAGCTGATGCTCCTCCTCGTGGACGATCCTCCGAGCGATGAAGTTTTGAGGAAGATGGTGGAGTTGGACGGAATACTCGACGCGACTTACGTTTACCTATGAACGTCCTCGTGATAGGTCCGGCCGGAAGCGGGAAGAGCACTTTCGTAAAATCGTTTTTGGACTACCTCAGCGACTACGACGCCAAAGCGGTGAATTTGGATCCGGCTTCGGATCCCATATACGAGGCCCAAGCGGACGTCAGAAACTTTGTTAAGACTGAGGAGGTGATGAAAGAATACGGTCTGGGAATAAACGGAGCTCTTATAAAGTCGATGGAGCTCGCTTTGGAGCACGTAGAAGATCTGCTGTTGAAAGGAGATTACGTTCTATACGACACACCCGGCCAGATGGAGCTCTTCCTCTACCTCAAAGCCGGAATGGAAGTTGCAAGGAGGATTGCCGAACACGACACAACCGTAGCTCTGTTCGTGGTAGATTCGGAGATAGCGATGAGCCCCGAAAATTACGTTTCCATCTTAGCCCAGAACGCAGTGATAGCTCTGAGAACGGGAATTCCGACCGTTACGGTCTTCAACAAGTGCGACGTCGTTGACTTCAACCTAACGCTTTCGGAGGTGAGGGCAAAGCTCAGAGAAGGGGGAGTCTTGGCGGAGTTGATGGAAAAGCTCGTCGACTTCGTCGAAGAAACTACGGTAAGATACAGAACGATAAAGATCTCCGCTTTGAAGGGGGAGGGATTCGATGACGTTCTTTCGATAATAAACGAGGTTTTCTGTTCGTGCGGAGATTTGAGCTAACCTTTATATTTCTCCGGGAGAGAACCCAATTGGCATGTTTAAAAAGCCCGAAGTTTGGAACGTCAGCTACTATTCCAACGAGCTCAAAGCCTTCACGAAAGAGAAGAGGGGAGAAGTTGGGATCCTCTACTTCGGCAGAAGGTTGAGGAACTACTATCTGGACAAAACTATGATCGGCCCGACTCCGGCAATCAACGGTAGCATATACCACTTCGAGAGGGAGGAAAGTTTTGAAATAGACGGAGTTTTGAACGTCGAAATCGAGCCCTTTTACGGCGGATTCTTGGACAAAAACTACGAGGGCGTTTGTTACGTCAGATGCGTCAGGTTGGGAAAGGGTGGAATAATTTTTCCGAGACAGATACACTTGGCACCGATATGCGATCTCAGGTTGAAAGTTACGCCTCAAACGAGTTGTATAGAGGAGGATTGGATTAAACTGACTCTTGAAGGCGGGGACGTTCTGTCCGGTGAGATCTTATGCGAAGGTAAGACCAAAGTCAGAATTCTGAGGGTCAACGACGGTTTACGCCTGAAGGTGCCCGAAACTCTGCTCGAAACCGATGGAGGTCATCACGAATTCACGTGGAGACCTTCAGCCGTTGAGAGGGGAGTGGTCGTTTTCGGGGATGTTGTGGGTAAGGGAATAGTAAAAACGTTCCGATTGAACGGCCCTCCATACGTCCTATCCGATTTGACCTATGCTGGCAATTCGACCTTCTTGGAGGTTAAGTCGGGGAAAAAGAGAACAGCGATCAGATTGGATGTCGATCCTTTACGTTCGAACGAAAATGGTTGAGCGAATCTTTAAAATTCGATGGCAAAATTTAAAAATGTTGCAACGAACCTCAATCCAATGCCCGAAAAGCTCGACTCCCTCGACATCAAGATACTCATCGAACTTCAGGAGGATGCAAGGAAGAGTCTTAGGGAGATCGCCGAAAAGCTGGGGGTTGCTGAGGGGACGGTTTACAACAGAATAAACAAGCTTAAGAGGATGGGGGTTATAGAGAAGTTCATCCCCGTCGTGGACTACTCGAAGCTGGGATTCGATCTCACCGCAATAATAGGGATAAGCGCCGAAGGTGGACATTTAATAGAGCTTGAGGAGTTGCTCGCAAAAGAGCCAAACGTGACCGCAGTTTACGACGTAACGGGAGAGTTCGACGTTATAGCGGTTGCAAGGTTCAGGAGCAGGGGAGAGCTCAACGACTTCATAAAGAGGATAGCGAGTCTTGAGCACGTAAAGAGGACTTACACTATGCTCGTTTTAAACGTTGTAAAGGAGACCCACACGATAGACCTGTCCAAGTTGGAAAAATCATCTCAATAACGGTCCAACATCCGGAAATCCCTGCCTCTGCCCGGTTCCTGCCAGCTTCTGCAACCTCTTCGGATTTAGCAGTAAGTCCACGGCGTTCCTCACGTGCTCTCTCACTCGATTTTCGGTTATCTCCCAAAGCTCCCTCTCATCCTTAGCCTCATCTTCGTGAACGAAAACCTCTATTATGTGCTTGTTCGTCATGAGTTGGGCGAGTATGAGTCCCATTGAAGCTTCGTGGGCGCACTGCTTGTCTATCGGCTTAGGCCCGGGCATTCCTAAGGCGATAACTATTTCGCACCCCTTCTCCTCTATCAGCTTTTTGGCAGCAACGGGCAGATCCTTTATTCCCGGGACGGTGTATCTCACGTATGGGATCGAACAGATCTTTCTAAGCTCGTCTATTGCAATCTTACCCATGTCTATTCGTGCGAAAGTCGTATCCGCTATTCCTACCCTCATGATCCCTAATTAGTCCCGACCTTATTTCTGCGTTTTGCTCGCCAGAACTTCCATCGCAACGTCTAAAGCGGAGCCTTCTATGACATCCTTCCTCCTCATAACGTCCTCCAACCCGGCGAGAGTAGCAATCACCTCCCTCCTCCCGACGTTGCCCATCGTCCCTATTCTGAATATCTTCCCTTTCAAATGCTCCTGCCCTCCGGACACGAGTATTCCGTATTCCTCCCTGAGCCCTCCTCTCAGTTCCCTGTCCGTAATCCCGTTGGGCATCTTTATAGCGGTGACGGTATTAGAATAAGCGCTGTATTCGTTAAGCTTTGGGAAGAGCTCCAATCCCAACGCCTTCGCCCACTCCCTCACGGCTTTCGCCATAGTTCTGTGCCTCCTTATCCTGTTCTCAAGCCCTTCCTCCTCTATTATTTTAAGAGCTTCATGCAGTGCGAAGAACAGGGGAATTGCTGGAGTGTATGGTGTCTGAAGATCCTTCGCCTTCTTCCTGTATGCCATCAGGTCTAAATAGAACGGACACCTCTCGTTGTAAAACTCCCAAGCCCTCTCGTTTACGGCAACCGCACAAAGTCCCGGAGGAGCGCCGAGACACTTCTGAGAGCCTACGATCGCAACATCGATCCCCCACTCGTCCATCTTCACTTCATCTCCGCCGACGCTCGTAATTCCGTCCATTATAACGAGTGCGTCGTATTTCTTAGCTATCTTGGCTATCTCCTTTGCCGGATTCAGAATGCCAGTGGAAGTTTCGTTGTGGACGAACGCTACGGCTTCTGATCCTTCAGCAAGAGACATCTCGACTGCATCGAGGTCTATGGACGTCCCCCATTCGAATCTGAGAGCGTCCACTTCGGTATAACGCTGAGCAATTCTGACAAATCTATCTCCGAACTTCCCGTTGTCTATGCACGTAATCCGCCTAACTTTCGAGAAAGAAGCTACGGCCGCTTCCATCCCAGCAGTTCCGGATCCCGAAATTATGAAGACGTCGTGCTTTGTTCCGAAGCATTTCTTCAGCATTTCTGTGCAGTATTCAAGTATTTCGGAGAAGTCCTTGGTTCTGTGCCCGATCATCTGCCTCGCCATCGCCCTAATAATTCGCTCGTGCAACTGGACCGGCCCAGGAATCATGAGGAGATCCATGGGCGAAGTTGGGGGAATGTTTTATAAAACCGTTGCTCGAAACGTTGGGGATGAGGGTAAAGATAGCGCTGTTCGCAACTCTCAGGGAGAAGTTCGGTGTAAAGGAGATAGAGGTGGAATGCGAGGATTTCGAATCCGCAATAGCAAACGCGTCCAAGATTTTGGGTGAGGATTTCTATTACGAGGTTTTTAACGAAAAGGGTGAGATTAGAGATGACAGAATAATCACGATAAACGGTAGGAACGTCAAGGATATCGAAAAGATAGAGCTCAAGGACGGTGATAGGATTGCGATCTTCCCTCCCATCGCCGGAGGATGAACTTGCAAAAAGCTTTAAAAACTAAGCAGAAACTTTTAAAAGGTGATGCTTATGCAATCGGACATTCCAGTGAAGGAAGTGATGACGAGGGACGTCTGCACAGCGAGAAAGGACGAATCTCTCCTCAACGCATCGAGGAAAATGATAGAATGCGGTGTCGGTAGCATAATAATCGTGGAAAACGGTAAACCGATCGGAATAGTCACCGAGAGGGACATCCTCAAGAAGGTCGTGGCGAGGAACAAGGTGCCCGCGAAGGTTAGGCTTGAAGAGATAATGAGCACCCCACTGATAACGGTAAAGCCCACGACCTCACTCAGAGAGGCGACGGACATCATGAAGAAGAGGGGGATCAGGAGGTTGCCCGTCGTCGATGACGGCGGGAATCTTATCGGGATTATAACGGACAGCGACGTTCTAAGCGTCGCGATAGATTTGGGAGAATTCGCAAGTCTTTTGGATAATCCACACGTCGAATCGGAGGAGATCGGGGGTAAGTGTGAGAAGTGTGGAAGGTTTACCGAAAAGTTGGTGGATGTCGACGGCTTGAAGTTGTGTGAGGACTGTAGAGAGGGGTATTGATGAAGTTCGGTAGCGTTATGGATTTAGCGACCAAGGACGTGAAAACCATCCCTCCCCGCTCAACGATAATGAACGCTCTGAAGACGATGGTGAACTGCAACTTCAGGAGGATGCCCATAGCGGATGCGGGAACGAAGAGGCTCGAAGGGATAATTTCAGCTACGGACTTGGTGAACTTCTTCGGAGGAGGAGAGAAGCACAAAATAGTGGTCGAAAGGTTCAACGGAAACCTCTCGGCTGCGGTCAACGAATGCGTGGACGAGATTATGGTGAGAGATGTCGTTGCCGTGGACTGCGACGCGTCTTGGCAGGATGCCTTAGAGTTGATGCTCGAAAAGAGGGTCGGAGGTTGCCCGATAGTGGACGAGGAAGACAGAGTGGTAGGGATAATAACGGAAAAGGACATGCTGAAGTATCTGGCGAATCAGAAGAAGTTGGACGGATACGTGAGAGATTACATGACAACGGGCGTCATAACAGCGAATCCCGAAACGACGATAGAGGAGGCGATGAAAATAATGATATCTAAGAAGATCAGGAGGTTGCCGGTGATAAAGGACGGGATTATGCTCGGTTTGATAACCGCGAGGGAAATTCTGAGGTATTTCACCAAGGAGGCGTTCAAAGTCATAGAGACCGGTGATGTGAGAGACGCTTTGCAGAAACCCCTCACCTTAATGCTCTCAAAAGAGGGGTTGCACAGAGAACCGATCACGTTCAGACCGATCGACAGGATTTCGGATGTCGTTAGAAGGATGGTGGCTGAAGGAGTAGGAGTCGCGCTGATCGTGGAGGATGGAAGGCTCGAAGGCATAATAACGGAAAGGGATTTGATGAACTTCCTCTACTCCAAAGCATGAAGTTCGTTGCCGAAGCTTTGGGGCTCTCGCCAGTAGCGGCCAGGAGATTAGAGGAGAAGAACATACTAAAGCAGGCTTTCATAAGGCATCCGTTTTTTTCGGACGTAATCGACGCGTTCAAGCTCGACAGGAAGTTCGGAGAATACGAGGAGGGAACTCTGATAGCGAAAACGGTCGATGGAGTTCAAATAGTTAGGGGATATCCGAAGATAAGGAGGGCGTTAACGCTTTACCCGACGATAAAGAAACACTTCAGGGGAGAAGTGGTTTTCGAGGAGAAGATGAACGGATACAACGTTAGAATCGTGATGTTCGGAGAAAACCTATACGCGATAACGAGGGGAGGATACATATGCCCCTACACTACGGAAAAGGCTCGAATGCTGATAAATCCCGACTTCTTCAAAGATCACCCGAACCTGATGCTATGTTGCGAAGCTGTCGGGGAAGAATCGCCCTTCGTTCCGAAGGATGTTTACGGGATTAAAGAAATAGACTTCTACGTTTTCGACGTTAGGGATAGGAGAACTAACGAGGCTCTGCCGATAAGGGAGAAGGAAAAACTCGCCGATGAATACGGATTCAAGTTAGCACCAATATTGGCGGAAGTTCACGTTTCCGAGGCGCACGAAGTTGCGAAAGATGTGATAAGGGAGTTAGGAAGGAAGGGGAGGGAAGGAATAGTGATAAAGGATCCGAACATGAAAAGGCAACCTATAAAATACACGACGAGCGAGTCGAACTGCTCCGATCTAAGCTTTGCCTTCAGGTTCTTTGGGGAATACGGCAAGGACTTCATGTTTTCGAGGATAATAAGGGAAGGTTTTCAGGCTTTCGAACTGGACGATGAAGAAGAATTCAAGAGGAGATGCACGAGATTGGGAGAAGCTATTCTCAAAGCAATGGTGGAGAGCATAAGGGAAGTGAGGGAGGGAAAAAAGGTTTGCGACAGGATGAGGCTGAGGTTCTACGACTTGGAGGTCTTCGAACTCTTTAAAGAGCACGTGAGGAGGATGGGAGTAAACGCGGAATTTTCGGAGCCGATAGAAGAAAACAGAAGCTACGTCGTTTGGTTTTACAGGCACATGAAATCGACCACCGACAGAATAAGGCACATACTCGAAGGTAACCTATGGCAGTAGTAGGGATAGATGCGGGAACATCGTCTTTCGAAATAGTTGCGATGGAAGGGGATAGACCTTTGGATAGGAGGACGTTTCCGACTTCCGAAGTGAGAAAAAATCCGAAAATAGTTTTGAAGGTTCTCGAAGAGGTCGATGCGGAGATTATAGCGGGACTATCAGGATACGGATTGCCAGTTAAGAGGTTCAGCGAGCTCGACGATAGGGATGTAGCCCTGATGACGCTCAACTTCGACGAAACCCTCATGGGTGTAAGGAGGATCATAGACATTATAAGGAAAAGCGATTTGGGGGGGAGGACTTGGACGATTCCCGGAATAATCCACCTTCCCACCGTGCCGGAGCACAGAAAGCTGAACCGAATAGATATGGGAACCTCCGACAAGCTCTGTTCGGTAGCTCTGGCGATGTATCAGTTTAGCAAGGAAGGAATTCCGTTCGAAAGGCAGAACTTCGTTTTGGTAGAGGCTGGATACGGGTTCAACGCCTTCGTAGCGGTCAAGGGTGGAAAGATCGTGGACGGAATAGGGGGAACGACCGGATTTCCGTCCTTTTCTTCTCTGGGTGCTCTGGACGGGGAGCTCGCCTACCTCCTCGGTGATTTTCCGAAGTCGATGCTATTCTGCGGAGGGATAAGGAGTCTGTTGAAGGAGAAAGGAATCGAAGTGGAGAGAATGGAAGATCTTCCGGATTTTGCGGTCGAGTGGATGTGCGAGTTCGTAGTGAAAGGTATCCGGGCGGTGGGTGTTTCTCTGAAAGATTACGAAGTCGTGGTTTCGGGAAGGTTCTTCGACATCTTCCTGAAAGATTTCGTAGATTTCAGCGGGATTAAGGCCGTAAAGCTTGAGGGTTTCGGGTTCGGAAAGCAATCCGCCGAAGGAGCGGCGATAATCGCCGACGGACTTGCCGAAGGGAAATTCGTAAACATAGTAGATTGGCTCGAAATAAAGAAAGCTAAGGGAACGGTTTTGGATTACCTCACTTCGGACGTTCGGAGGTTCGTCAGGACTTTCAGAGCGTTCTCGTAAAGTCTCTCAATCCTTTCGGCTATACTGTCGGCTATTTCGTTCAACATTTCCGCATCCCTTTCGAGCGATTCCGATCTCTTCTCAATCATCCTCGAAATTTCGGATTTCGATGTTCCACCCAGAACCCTCCTGCTTTCGACTATGGATTTAGCGTCAATTTTCAGTTCCCCGATTTCCACGGAATACCCGAACTCCTCCACAACTTTCCTCAAATTTTCGGCGGAAAGATCCTTCCCCTCCGCCACAACTCTCCCAACTATTCTGTGGGCATCTCTGAAAGGGATTCCTTTTCTTACGAGAGAATCCGCCACATCCGTTGCGTTCGAGAAACCTCTCAACGCCTTTTCGAGCATGACGTCCTTTTTGAATTCGGTTTTTTCGAGCATCCTCGCGATCAGCGTAACGGCTAAATCTGCAGTTTCGAGGGATTCGAACAGAAGGACGTTCATCTCCTGAAAGTCCCTGTTGTATGTGAGAGGCATGGCCTTGTATATCGCCATGGCTCCGGCCAGATTCCCCAAAATCCTTCCGGCCTTTGCCCTTATCAACTCCGCTATGTCCGGATTCTTCTTCTGGGGCATTATCGAAGATGAGGAAGAATACTCGTCTGGCAACTCAACGAATCCGAACTCGGAACTCCACAGAATTATCTCCTCCGCGATTCTGCTGATCGTCAGTATCGAAGAGGCGGATACGAACACAGATTCTATCAAAAAGTCCCTGCTAGCAACCGCATCGCAACAGTTCTCAACGATTCCGTCGAAACCCAAAAGTTCTGCGGTGTATTCTCTGTCGATCTCGAAAGATGTGCCAGCAAAAGCCGCGGAGCCTAAGGGTGATAGGTTAGCTCTCGCGAACGCGTTCAGAACCCTCTCGAAGTCCCTCGTTATCATGTCGTGGTATGCGAGCATGTGGTGTGCCAAAAGGGTGGGCTGGGCGTATTGGAGGTGGGTAAAACCGGGCATTATCGTGTCTGTGTTCTCTTCGGCTATTCTCAGCAGAACCCTCCTCAAGTCGAGCAGTGAGAAGGCGAGCGAGATAAGCTTGTCCCTCGCGAACATTCTCAAGCAAGTGGCGACTTCGTCGTTCCTGCTCCTCGCCGTATGCATCTTCTTTCCGGCCGGAGTCCTCTTCGTAACCTCTTTCTCTATCGCCTCGTGAACGTCCTCGCAGTCTTTCGGAAGGGTTTCGAACCCCTCCTCCCTTATTTCGAGCAGAGCTTCAATTATCGCTCCGGCGTCTTTCTCGTTTATAATCCCGCACTTTAGCAGTCCCAAAACGTGGGCGATGTCCACGAGGATGTCGTAGTGGAATATCTTCCTGTCCGAATCGAGGGAGGAGGAGAACTCCAACGCAAGAGGATCCATGCCCCTTTTAAGCCTGCTCCTCACGACCGACATTTCCCTTCCTCCAGATCACCCTATCCCCGTATCTTATCTCAACGATCCTGTGCATAGGAATCGCAACTCCGGAGTAGAGGTATAGGAACTTGTGCCCGATCTCCTCTATCTCGTCCCCTCTAAGCTCGGAAAAACCCTTCGGACGATCTATATAGACGATGACGACCTTCTCGAAGTCGTAATCGGGATGCCACTTGAACTTGTTCAGGATTTCCCTTATCGTCATAGCTCCTCTTCCTTGGCGAGTTCGACTATCTGCCCCTTGAGGTTAAGCTTTAGCGACTTCTTCGCCACCGCCCTAATCGTTATCGGATCCAGTCCCAAGCTCTTGCTTATGTGCTGAACGGACATCCTTCCCGCCTTCACCTCGTTAACTATCCTCTGCACTATCTCCTCGAACTCGTCGTCCGGCATGAATACGACTTCGAGTATCTTGTTCAGATCCTTGAGAGATGCGTAGAAGTTCGCGCTTATGTGTGTGTAGCTGACGTGATATTCCTTCTCCGGTTTTCCGGCCGGATCGGACGGCATCCTCCATTTCGCTTCGAGCATCCCCGCGTGTTTCAGAATTTTGAGGGCCTCCTCCGCTCCTTCCCCGAATCTATCCTTAAGTTCTTTGAACGTCAGCCATTCCGTAAGCAACGTTTCGTAAACGTTTCTGTATGTGTCGGTGGAAAACAGCTGAAGGATCGGAACGAGTTCGACGATATCGTTTACGAGCTTGGCTCTTCTGACCATTTTATCACCTTCGGAAGAATTTGTTAGAATTTACGTCTTTTGGATATTTTTAGTTTTCCTTCTCAGCTTTTCTAACGCTCTCCTGTCGTGCTCGATCACGTGCTCCAACGCTTCTATAACAAGCTTCAACCTGAAATCTTCATCGACTCGATTCATCCTAATTCTTTCGGCAACTTCGTCGTATCTTTTCGGATTCGAAACTGGAAGAACACGCTCATAGTTTTTAACAGCCGCTTTCAGAATCGCCGATCCTCCAACGTCTATTTCGTTCTCGTAAAGGTTAACCACGACCACATCGAAGAACCCCGAATATATCCTCCGAAAGACTTCAGGATGCAAAGTCTTCAAATTCCTACTCTCAACAAGCCCCGTTATCTCTGAAAGCCTCCTAACATCTATACCGTTCTTCTCTAAAAACTTCGCAGTCCCCTCAGTTGCGTATATCCTTAAGTTCGGCAGTTTCCTAAAAAACTCTACCAAACCGGTCTTGTCGTGCACGGAGACGAGGACGTTCATGCCCTTTTCTCCTTCCTAAGTATGCTCTCCGCCGCTATGAGCCCGGTTACTGCCGCTCCTACTATTCCCCTGCTTATCCCCGCCCCGTCTCCTATCGCGTAAACGTTCGGGATGCTGGTTTCCATCTCCGGACTTACCTTGAGCTTCAGAGAGTAGAACTTTATCTCCGGAGCGTAGAGAAGCGTGGAGTCGTCCGCAACTCCGGGAATCACCTTGTCCAAAGCTTCCAAGGCGTCGAGTATGTCGTCCACAACCCTACCCGGATAAGCAAGGCTTATGTCTCCGGGAATCGCCGTCTTCAACGTCGGCTGGACGAGGCGGTTATTCTTTATCCTCCTCTCCGTGCTCCTCCTACCCAAGCGAAGATCCTTAAGCCTCTGAACTATCGGATTTCCTCCCCCAAGTTTAGTAGTAATTCTGGCGAGATCCCTCCCCCAATCGTTCGGATATTCGAACGGCTCCGTAAACTCGTAATGCCCTAAGAGGGCGAAGTTCGTGTTGTTCGTCTTCTCCTTGGCTTTGCTGTGTCCGTTCACCAAGCAGAAGTCTCCGTAATCTTCCCTTATCACCCATCCCCTCGGGCACGTGCAGAAGGTTCTAACGTAATCGTCGTGCCTCTTGGTAACTATCCTGAGCTTAGGATCGTATATAACAGATGTTATCTCGTCCATTATCGAAGCCGGAACCTCCACTCTAACTCCTACGTCTATCGCCTTCGCGTTCTCGCTCACCTCTATTCCGTATTGCTTCACCCACCTTTCGAGCCACTCGGAACCCCCCCTCCCAACGCCCAGAATCAGATACTCGTATTCGACCTGCCTTCCGTCATGCAACGTGATCTTCTTCTCCTTCGGATTTATGTCCACGACCGTCGTTTCGGTGAAAATTTTGACGCCGTTCTCCTTCAAATACCTCTCTATGCTCCCTATCACTTTGGGAAGCTCATCACTTCCGACGTGCCTCTGCTTCAGCGGAACGAACTCTATTCCCGCAGCATTCGCCCTCCTCATGAACTCCTCTATCTTTTCCTTATCGGTTCCGTAAACCTCGTTCGGTGCTCCGTGCTCCAAAAATATCCTATCGACTTCCTCCATCTTCTTGAGGAGGTATTCGGCATCGACCAGATCTATCAGATCCCCTCCAACGGTGTAGCTCGACGGGTATTCGGGAATCGCGTAGTTCAGCTTTCCGTCGGAAAGCCCTCCAGCCCCTCCCACTCCGAATGTTATATTGCAGGGCTTGCATTTCGTGCAGAAACTCTCGGAAAGGTCGCTCGGACACTTCCTTTTATCGATGTCCCTACCGAGTTCGAAAATCGCAACGTCCATCTTTCCGACGAGCTTGTAAGCGGCGAAAAGCCCGCCTGGACCTGCTCCGACGATTACGACGTCGAACTTCATACATTTTTAGGCTCTTCCGGCAAAGTATATTTAAGATTTTTCTCTCAAACGTTTACAACCCTCAAACATCTCCCAACTTCGACGGAATTCAAAACAGCCTTATGAACGAATTCCCTCGCCCTCTTACAAGCTTCTCTCAACTCTAATCCCTTCGCGAGGTAACAGGTTAAGGCGGTGCTGTAAACGCATCCCGTTCCGTGCACCTCTCCCCTAATCATCCCGTGCTCGATTACCGTTCCATCGTGTATCAAGTCCCTACCGCCCAAACTCCCTCCCGTAACCACGACGTTGCAACCGAACTTATTTCGGATGATTCTGCAAGCCTTCAGAGCGGAATCCAAATCCCCAACCTCTATCCCGGACATCGCGGAAGCTTCGTATGCGTTCGGAGTTACGACGTCGCAGATCTCAGCTAACACCTCGTAAACCCTAACATTCGAGAATTCGAATCCCACCGTAGCCTTCAGAACAGGATCCAGAACCTTTGGAACTTCCAAATCCGAAATCGAATCCGCTATTGCTCTTGCCGATTCCTCCGAGCAGACGAGTCCTATCTTTATCCCGGCCAAATCCAAGTCGTTCAAGACCGCCGAGATCTGCCTACGAATCGAATCGGCATCGACCACCTCAACCCCGAATATCTCGCATGTGTTCTGGAAAGTTATAACAGTAACGACGGAGGAGGGATGGAAACCCAAAGCCCTTATCGTCCTGACGTCCGCCAAAATTCCCGCGCCTCCGCTCGGATCCAGACCGGCTATCGTCAAAACACTTTTCATTTCGATCCGTCGTGATTTTTAGTAAAATATATTTCGCTTAATGACTCTCGCCCTCTATGGAGTTCGATGTCGCGATAATAGGTGCCGGCCCCGCAGGTCTTACTGCCGCGATTTATTCCGCGAGATACGGGTTGAAGACTGTAGTTTTCGAAGATCCCACCCAAATATCCCAGCTTGCGATAGTCCCCTTCATAGAAAACTTCCCCGGTTACGAAGGAAGCGGGTTGGATTTGATAATGAAAATGAAGGAACAAGCTTCGAAGTTCGGAGCGGAGCATAAAGTGGAGAGGGTAGAGGACGTCAGAAAAGGGGACGGTTATTTCTTCGTGAAGACGGATTCCGGTGAATATAAGGCAAGGACGATAATAATAGCGACCGGAGGAAAGCACAGGGAACTGGGTGTGGAGGGGGAGAAGAAGTTCGTTGGTAGAGGTGTCAGCTACTGCGCCGTTTGCGACGGCTTCTTCTTCAAAGGGAAGAGAGTTGCGGTAATCGGAGGTGGAAACACAGCCTTGGCAGATGCCATATACCTTAAAGATTTGGGTTGCGACGTTGTAGTGATCCACAGGAGAGACAAATTTAGAGCAGACGAATTACTGCAAAAACAGTTGTTCGATAAGGGAATACCCGTTCTGTGGAATACGGTTGTGGAGAGAATAGAGGGGGAAAGTAGGGTGGAAAGGATCGTCGTAAGAAATATAAAAACGGGTGAGAGGAAGGTTTTGGAGGTGGAGGGTGTTTTCATAGCCGTAGGTATTCAGCCTCAAACCGAAATAGCCTCCAAGCTCGGCGTTGAGATGAACTCCTACGGATACATAAAAGTGGACAAAAAGCAGAGGACGAACGTGGAGGGTGTTTTCGCGGCTGGGGACTGTTGCGACAATCCTCTGAAGCAGGCGATTACCGCGTGCGGGGATGGAGCGATCGCCGCGTATTCCGCATATGAATACCTGAAAGATGAGGGTAGTGGTGGTAGGACATAACGTCAGGAACGTGGCGGAATCCGCGAAAAAAGCTGGATGGAAAGTTTTTGCTGTAACCAAGTTTGCGGATGCGGACTTGAAGCTCTACGCGGAAGTCTGGAAGGTAAAAGAGTTCGACGCAAGGTTTGTAGATGAAATAGCGGAAAAGTTCAACGCAAAAGTAGTTCTGACTTCTGGATGCGAGGACTTGAAGGTGAAGTCGGAAGTTTTGGGTGTAGATCCGAAAGTTGCCGAAAAAATCGTCGATAAGTTGAAGTTTTATAGAAAGCTCGAAAATGCTGGAATCTCTTTTCCTGAACTCGACCCAGACCCTCCGTTCGTGATAAAACCCATAAGAGGGGGAGGAGGTCTGGGAGTTAGAATAGATTCGAGCGTTCCTGAAGGATACATAAGCCAGAGGTTCGTTGAGGGCATCCCCTGTTCCGTGTCTCTACTCACAGACGGGAGGAATGCCGTGCCGGTTTCAGTGAACGAAATTTTATCCGGATGGAAGGAGATGAACACCGAAGGTTTCGTTTACTGCGGAAACGTTACTCCTCTCAAGCTGAATTCCGAAGTCAGAAGGATGTTGATCGAAACTGCTTTAGATGTGATCGAGCTATTTGACGTGATTGGATCGGTTGGAGTGGATTTCGTTCTATCCGATAAACCTTACGTTCTGGAGATGAATCCGAGGTTTCAGGGATCTCTGGATTCCGTGGAGTGGAGTCTTGATCTAAACTTATTCGAATTGCACGTTAAAGCTTGTGAAGGAAAGGTTCCCGAAGTTCCAAAGCCCAAAAGGTTCGCATGCAGGGCGATTCTTTTTTCGGAAAGAGCCTTAAGGATCAATGCTGATTTGACGGGAAATGGTTTCTTCGCCGACATTCCAAACGTTGGGGATGTTGTAGGGAGAGGCGAACCGGTAGTCTCCATTTTAGCTTCTGGAAACAGTAGAGGTGATGTTTTGGATAAGGTCATACGTCGTAGGGATTTGTTCTACCACCTCGTTCGAAAGAGATAAAAGTTCATCGAGGTTAGGACGGTTATGTGTAAGGTCGTTCTATCTTATTCCGGCGGTCTGGATACTACAGTCTGTATTCCTCTGCTGAAGGAGAGATACGGTTTCGACGAGGTTATTACGGTTACGGTGGACATAGGACAGCCGGAGGAGGAAATAAGGAAAGCTGAGGAGAGGGGAAGGAAGTATGCGGACAAGCACTACACGGTGGATGCAAAAAAGGAATACGTCAATGCCCTTTTCCAGCTCATAAAGGCGAACGGCGAATACGAGGGTTACGTCTTGGGAACAGCATTGGCGAGGCCGATAATAGCGGAGAAGGTCGTCGAAATAGCGAAGAAGGAAAACGCGGATGCTATAGCCCACGGATGCACAGGAAAGGGAAACGATCAACTTAGATTCGAAAACGTGTTCTACCAGCACGGTTTCAGAGTTATAGCACCGATGAGGGAGCTGAACTTAACGAGGGAGTGGGAGATAGAATATGCAAAGAAGCACGGAATAGAGGTTCCGGTCACGAAGGAAAAACCTTACAGCATAGACGAAAATCTATGGAGCAGGAGTGTGGAAGGTGGAAATCTGGAAGATCCAACGTTTATACCTCAGGAAGAAATATGGGAGTGGACTACCGATCCCGCTAAAGCACCTGACGAGCCGGAGATCGTAAAGATCGAATTTGAAAGAGGTGTTCCGGTGGCGTTGAACGATGAGAGGATGGACGGGTTCGAGTTGATAAGAACGCTCAACGAGATCGGAGGTAGGCACGGCATCGGTAGAACGGATATGATCGAGGACAGGGTTCTCGGCCTTAAGTCGAGAGAGTGCTACGAGCATCCGGCCGCTACGATCCTAATCACTGCACACAGGGATTTGGAAAAGCTCGTTTTGAGCAGGAGGGAGCTGAAGTTTAAGAGATTCGTTGAAGAGGAGTGGGCCGAGCTGGTTTACTACGGACTGACGAACGACCCCCTCTTCGATGCTCTAAACGCTTTCATAGATAAAACGCAGGAGAGGGTTACCGGCTGGGTAAAGGTCAAGCTATTCAAAGGTTCGGTCACTCCGGTTGCCAGATACTCGGAGTTCTCCCTCTACAAGCCGGAACTGACGTCTTTCGATACTACGGCGATAGACCAGAAGTATGCCGAAGGATTTTCGAGGTTCCACGGGTTGCAGGGGAGGATATACGGAGAAGTTATGTCAAAATTTAGATCCGAAAAACAACAATAATTTTTTTAATAACTTCGTCCAAAATCGGGCATGGATTTAGGACTCATCCTCCTCTTAGCCGGATTTCTGATAGTGGTAGTAGCCTTCGTTCTCATGGTCGTTTCGATATACAATAGATTTCAACAGCTTAAAAACGGTGCCGAAGCTACGTTGGGTCAGATAAAGGTTGCCTTGAAGAAGAGATTGGACATGCTCGCCGAATTGCTCGAATCCGTCCAGAGCTACGCCAGATTCGAGAGGGAAACACTCGAAAACATAACGAAGATGAGGACTGAAGTTCTGAAGGTGACTTCCGCCGAAGACGTTCAGAAGATAGACAGAGAGTCGAGGAGAATTCTCGGAAACATCCTCGTTGCGGTGGAGAATTATCCGGATTTGAAGACGTCCCAGACCGTTCAGAAGCTGATGGATGCCGTGAAGGAGGTTGAGGACGAGATAGCGAGGCACAGATACACCTACAACAACATAGTTCAGGAGTTCAACACTAAGATAGACACCGTTCCTTCGAACATAGTTGCGGCGATCTTCGGGTTCAGGAAGATGCCATACCTCGAGTTCGAAGAGGTGGAAAGAAGACCAGAGCTGAGGTGGAGCGTGTGAGCGAGTTGAAGCAGTTGGCGGTAGTTCTCGTTTTGGTTTCCGCCATAGGAATAGGAGGGGTTCTGTTTTCCCTTTCGATCGGATGGAACGGCCCTCTCACCGTAGATTACGACGCTAAGATAGTTCTGAACGGAAGCATAACCCTTCAGGAAGAATACGTTTACCACGTTCACGAGTCGAAGTTCAGAATGCTTTACAGAAACTGGGAAGTTCCTATGTCTTTCGGATGGATCGACAAGCCCCACGTTGAGCTCTTAAAAGTTAAGGGGGATGGGGTTCCCTACGCGAAGGATTACCTCGGAAAGGTGAAGGTTTGGGGTGACGGTAACGCGAAGGTTCTCGCCGAAGAGCTCGCGGAAAGGAACGAGGTCGGGATAATAAGGTTGCCGAAATTCGAAGTTGGGGATTACAGGGCGGAATACGATTTCAGAATTTTTCCTCCCATCATGACAGACGGCAGATTCGATCACGTTAATCTCAAGCTGGCCGATAGGCACGTTCCATACGATCGCGTAAGAATAGAGATAGTCGATCCGAATGGAGATGTGATCAGGCTCTACCCCCACTTCGACTGCAAGGTGATGAGGAAGGGAGATGTTTGGATTTTGGAAGGCTCATCTCCTTCCGATTCTCTCGTCGAAGTTGAGATGGTTCTCAAGCACAACACTTTAAGAGGATTCGTAACGAGAACGGACGACGTCCTCGGAAAAACGGAATCGGCCAACTTCTGGTATTCCCTGACATCTACGACTCTAAAGGTTATAAGATACACCATAACAGCAATCGTCCTGGCGTTTCCAGCATTCGTGGCTTTCGTTTACTACAGATACGGGAGAGAAAAGGAGTTCGTAGTTCCGGAATTCCTCAGCTACGTTCCAAAGAAGAGAAAGCCTTGGGTGGTCAACTTGGTTTTCAAGGGGGACGCGTTCAAGTTCGATTCCGACGGATTCTACGCGACGCTTTTGGACCTGCAGAGGAGGGGATTCTTGGAGATAGAAACATACGAGGATGGAACCATCAGGAAATCGAAGGAGTTGAGGATAAGAGTGCTGAAGGAGAACGGGGACGAATACGAGAAGCTCGTTTTAGCATTCATAAAGAGGTTTTCGGAAAATGGAGTTTTCGATACGAAGAGGTTGAAGGAGCTTGCGAGGAAAAATCCGAGCGTTGTATCAAGCTGGCTCGACTCCGTGATGAACCATTCAGATTCGAGAATATCAGGAGAGTTCGTCGAAAACAAGGGAAAAACAATATTCACAATAATTTCGGCGATCTCAGTTCTCGTGGTAATAGTCTGCGTCGGAATCGGAGCCATGCTGGATGGAACGTATTCCGATATATCAGCACTACTCGTTTTGTCGGCCACACTGTTCGGACAATCCCTCGTTTGCGCTTTAACGCCGTCTCAGTTGTTCGGAAGGTGGAAGGGAGAGAGCTACAAGGAGAAGCTTGAGTGGGATGCGTTCAGGAGGTTTCTGTCGGATATGGCGATGATAAAGAAATACGCCCCCGAGGATGTTGCGATATGGAAGGACTGGCTCGTTTACGGAACGGCCTTGGGAGTTGGAGAGAAAGTAGTTAAGGCGATGAAGGCCTTGAACGTGAGCATTCCGGAAGTTACGACGTTCTACGGACTGCATTCCTTCCACGGTGTCAGAACTGCGGTGGCGAGAAGTTCCGGAGGAGGTGGAGGGGGATTCGGAGCGGGAGGAGGATTCGGAGGTGGCGGAGCGGGTGGAAGATAGTATAACAAAAATATATAATTTTTAAAAAATTATTCTTCGAGGTGAACCTTTATATTGTGCAGTAGCTCTGCCGGGCTCTTTATCGGATATTCGAGCTTCTCAAGTATTTCCTCCGCCTTCTTGCCCTTTATTACCAATCCCTTGAGCCTCTCCATCAGCCGATCCTTCTCAACCGGAAAGTCGAGTCCCTTTATCCTCGTCAGCACGTGGACCGCCCAGTCTATTCCCAAGACCTCTATTTCATCGTGCTTTATCTCCACTTCGTCCTCCTCAAGCTTCCCCTCCTCCTTCAGCTTTCTGTATGCGAGTTTCGCTATTCCTCCGGCTATGTGCTCCTTCGGTCTTTCCTCAAGCTCACCCTCGATATACTTCTTGACCTCCTCCTCATCCGCGGTGGCTATGTTCTTCGCAGTCTGTTCCGTAATTCCGAGCTCTTTAGCTATCTCCTTGTATGTCTTGAACGCCTCGTTCTTCAGAACTATCACGTAAGCGGCTTCGGCCAAGCTCGGGAGCCACGTTAGGTTTCTGTATTCTATCAGCTTCCTCAAACCGCCCAAAATCCTTATGCTCTCGAAGAACACCTTCTCCGCCATCTTATCTATATCCCCACCCTTCGGTTTTGCTATAACCTCCATTCACATCACCTCCTTACTCCTCCACCCTTCCCCTCCTCTTTATGAACTCGCTGAGAGGACAGATAATGTTTATAGTCCCCAATTCCGTGATTTCGAAAACCCAAGTCCTCGAATCGTGCCCGCAGAGCCTGCAACCGTCTATTCTTATCGTCCTGATAACGCTACCGATGGGAAGACCGTATAAGTTAACGTCCCACCTCGTCTCTATCAGCTTCTTATCCAGAACTATCGTCCCGTCCACTATGTGGGCGACGGCCAAACCACCAGCAGCTTCAGCGCTCTCGCTCGCCTGAGCGGATCTCTTCTGCGAAACGAGTATGGCCGTCTGCCTGAACTTCTTAAGGAAGTTGAAGAACTGCCTGACTATCTGCCTCGCCATCACTTCCTTGTGCTCGTATAAACCGGTTATGCTGTCTATTATCGTGTTCGTAACCCTCTTCTCCTTTATCGCGTAAGCCATCGTATCTATCAGAGCCTTAGGATTCTCCCTCAACTCGTCGTTTTCCGACGCATCTATCACTACGACGTTCTTCTCCACTTTCTCGAAATCCGCTCCCAAAGCCTGAGCCTTGTGCTTCAAAGCGGTGTAGAGGAAGTTAGCGGGACTCTCAACCGTTACGAACAGAACCCTGTAACCTAAATTAGCCTGAGTGACAGCGAACTGCTCAGCCAAAACGCTCTTACCGGTATCGGGAACTCCGGTTACGTTCAAAACCGCCAAGTGAGGAATGCCACCCAACGGTTTCTTAACGAACTTTCCGTCCTCCTCCTCGATCTTGTAAAACATCTCGTCCAACTTCGTCCCGGTGGGTATTCCGAACAGTTTGGGTGCTCTGCTTTCGAGTTCGCCCAATTCGTAGAACTTTGCCATGTTATAATTTTAATCGAAGAAGAATATATACTTTAGCCCAAAAGATTATAAATCCGTTTCGTCATGAAGATAAAAAATCAGCCGTAAACTTCCAAAACTTCCGCCTTTATGTTGCCCTTTCCTCCCGTCGGCTCCGCCAACGTCCTTCCGCACACGAGACACTTCACGACCGTGGAGGGGTGGTCGAATATTATCTGAACGTTCTCACAGTCGGGGCACTTCACCTTGAGAAACTTGCTCTTCGGCATCCTCTCCTCCATGGCTGATCACCTCACCTCTCGACCAACTCGAACCTCTTCACCCTCCAAGTCGGCCTGCAGTGAGCCTTCTTACATTCAGTGCACCTGAACCTTATGTTGACCCTCTTCGTCGGCTTGTCACCACCGGGGACTTTGCTGAACTTACCCAAGTTCCCCACTTTCCCTCTCCTCTTCTTCTGCCTGTTGATCCACTTGAGAGAGCTCTGCTTACCCCTACCTACCTTCTCCACTTCGTGGATCGTGTGCCTTCCGCAGAACGGACAGAACGTCCTAACCTTCTTCGGATACTTCATCTTCTCACCTCGATCTCTTCTGCCGCACCATCTTTTATTAAAGCTTTAGCGTTGAGTTCGGGTAACAACACGATATCCTCCCTCTTCAGCTTATATGTCTTTCCGTCGATGCCGACGAACTCGGGAACGTCCTTCTTTATCCTAACGAGAACGAACTTCTCCTCCCTCTTTTCCTTCCTAACCCTCTCCAAAATAAGTTTCTTGAAGTTCTCCAAAACTTCCACGAGCTTCTCGAACAGACTTCTCTCCGCCGACGTCATGCTGTCCAGCTCCTCGACTTCCCCATCGCAGACCTTCGCCCAGGCCATCTTTATTATCTTTTTCGTTCTCGAAACGAAGATCATCTTCATTATCCTCTTGAGAGTCCTTATCTCGTCCTCAATCCTCGCGATCTCCTCCTCGCTACTCGCATCCTTCTTCCTCTCCTCAAGCTCCTCTATCCTATCCTTGATTCTGTCGTATAGGTCTTCGTCGATCTTGTGCAATCTATCCTTCGACTTTTCGAGGATCGTCAGAAGTTCGTCAATGTCCATAAAGCGCTACACCCCTGCAAATCAGGAATACCGCAAGATATTCCGGAACCTTACCCTTCCCCGGCGTAAGTCGGAACTCCTCTCCCTTCAACCTTACCCTCACCCTCTTCAAAATCCTTACCTTCACCATCTCATCACCGAAAACGACTGCGTCCCTCAAAGGATCGAAATCCTCGAACTCGTCCAAAGGGATCGGAGTAACCTTAAGCCCTGTCTTTCCGTGTAAAGAGTTGGGGAGCCTTATTAGCCTCTTTATGTCTGCGGTAACCGGAGGATCTACGTGAACAGCGAGTCTCGAAAGGCAGAGGTTGTAAGCTCTGTCGAAAACCTCCTTTGGTAGTAAGGAGAAATCTCCCTCCGCTATAACCTTCAGGTTGGTTTTCAGAATTGTTTTCATAGCTTCGTTTTCTTTTTCGAGCATCCTTTCAATCCTTCCGTCCTTAATGGCGTTCTCTACGTATTTGGCTATACACCTGGCTATTCTCTTCATCTGCCTGCTTTCTGGATTTTTCAAGCTGTTAAGCGTTAGATAATCGACTATCTCCCTCCTCTCGGCGGAACCCAAACTCCTAAACCTCTCGTCGTATATGTGGACGTGATAACCTCTTCTTCCCGAAAACACGATCTCGACACACCTCTCATCCACGCCAAAGTCTTCCTCAAGGATCTTTACGAGCTTCAGAACCTCGATCTTCGCAGCTTTCAGCGATCTTTTAGGGAGATGATCCGCGTCTATGTCGAATATCAGATCCGCTCCCATCCAACCCTTCTCCTCCATCTCCGCTGAAGGATTTGAGTAGTAAGCCGTCGAATAATAAGCGTGAGCAGGAACGTTCGATCTCAAATAAGTTTTCAACTCGTGATCCGAAGAGAAAGCCATATGCCTGTGCATTACGAAGTCGGGAAACTGTTCGAGCGGGACGAACGCAAATTCTCTCTTCTCCAAATCTTTAGGAATGTATAGATCTGCGTTGGCGTAATACTCTCCGAACTTCTTGATAAGGAAAAGCCTCGTTATTTCCATACCGCACCGGTTAATGTCTTGGTTTCGACGACGCCGTCGATCGTCCTGATCTTCTTCAGAACCACCTCGCTTAAGTGTTCGAAGTCCCTAACTACTATCTTGGCAATCAAATCGTATTCTCCGAAGAGAGGGTAGAGCTCCTCAACTTCATCGAGCTCGGCGAGCTTTTCGTAAACCTCCCTCTCCTTCGTCGGAAAAACCTTTATCAGAACGAAGCCGATGGCCATAGAGGTATTTTGTCCAGAAAAATAAAAATTTATTCCTCCCTCCTGAGCTCCACGACCTTCAAACTGAACCCCCTCTTGCATTCGGCCGGAGCGTCTCCTATCACCTTTTCAACCACAACAGAATCTCCGTCCTTAAGCTCTACGGGGTTGCAGAGGTTGAACATCTCGCAGTCGAGGACGTTGCACCTCTTTCCTTCGAACCTTATCTTCGCCCCTTCCACCGCCATCTTCGAATCTATCAGTGCGACTATCGGCAGTTCGACCACCTCAACCGCCACAACACCCTCATCGTGCAGGGGACATTCGTGAACCTCCCCATCTCTGAGCCCGACGATCTTGTATTTCGCTCCTTCCCTAAGCCTCAAACAGATGTTCTTGAGTCTGCAACTCTCGCACTCCTGCTTACCTCCCAAAAATATGAACTCGACACCTATCTTCGCCCAGTCCCTACCGCATAGAGTGATGATCTTGCTGACTTCCTCCATGAGCATCACCTCCCCGCAGTTCTCCTCAAGTTATAAAACCGTTTGCTTCCCGAAGCTGGCGCCGATTTAAAGTTGAAAATTTAAATCTTCGACGCTTACGACCCTAAACCCGTTCCGGATCAGTAAAGCCGAAGTAACCCCGTATCCTTCCACCTTTTTTCCGCTGAACGATCCGTCATATATCCTTCCGCATCCGCATGATGGACTTCCATCCCTCATAACGGCCAAATCCGCTTTTACGATCTTCGCTATTTTCAGCACCTCTTCTGCTCCTTTCAAGAAGTGCTCGGTTAGATCCACACCGTCCTCGGATACGACCCTCGCATTACCTTCCAAAACGTCGAATCCGTCTCCTCCGACTATCTCACACTTCTTCCTCGGAGTCGGCAGTCCTCCGAGTTGTTCCGGACATACGGGAATTGGAACCACGTTCTCTTTCTCGATAATCGTTATTAACTTCTCATCTCTCACGTTACCTCCGTCATATCTGCAGTTCACACCCAGCATGCACGCGCTGACAAGGACTATCATGCCAAATAGAAGGGTTTTTTAATACAAACCCATTACCCAATAACGGAATGGGTGATAAAAAGCCACCTCTGAGGTTCACGATACTTTTGGGACTTTCGGTAATCGTTGGGGTTATCACGGGGCTAGCATCCTTCGCACTCTACTGTCTCACCCAGTTCTTTACGGACTTCTTTCTATCGGGATTGGACAGCTTTAGATTACCCAAACCGGGAGGGGAGATAGATGTCCTGAGGTTACACTTCCACCTCGGAATACTTCCTCTGTCAGTTCTTCCTGCTCTTGGAGGGTTAATAGTCGGAATAGTCGCATACACCTTGGCCCCGGAAACCGCCGGGGGAGGAACGGGGCACGTCATAGAGGCGTTTCACAGGTTTAGGGGCTTCGTTAGGGCGAGGGTGCCTCTGATAAAGACCGTTATTTCCGCAATAACGATAGGAAGCGGTGGGAGTGCGGGAAGGGAGGGACCGATAACGCAGATAGGCGGAGGAATAGGATCCACGGTAGCAAATCTGCTTAAGCTGTCCGACAAGGACAGGAGGATTTTACTCGTAAGCGGGATGGCGGGAGGAATAGGAAGCGTCTTCTTGGCTCCGATGGGCGGAGCATTCTTCGGCATAGAAGTCCTCTACAAGAGGGATTACGAAATAGAAGCCCTGATTCCGGCTATAACTTCTTCGATAGTCGCATACACAGTCCTCGAAACTATCCTTTCTGAGATAGCCGGAGTTCCGTTCGGGCAGATCAGGATATTCAACGTTCCCCCTCTCAACATCACCTCTCCTTTTGAATTTGTGACGTATGCAGTTTTGGGCGTCGTTGCCGGGATCGTGGGGCTCGTTTACATCTTCAGCTACCACTACTCCAAAAAGCTGTTCAAAAAGCTGAAGGTTCCCGACCACGTAAAGCCAGCGATCGGCGGTTTGATAGTAGGTATCATGGGTGCTTACGTCCACGAGATACTTGGGACGGGATACGGATTCAGCCAGATGGTTCTTTCCGACTGTGCGAAATTTACGATAGCATTTCTGCTCTTCCTGACGTTCGCCAAGATATTCGCAACGGCATTAACTGTGGGTAGTGGTGGGAGCGGAGGTCTGTTCGCTCCATCCCTCGTCATCGGTAGCTTTTTAGGCGGAGCGGTTGGACTGTTCTTCCACAAATTCATCCCCAGCATACAGCCCGAAGCTTACGCACTCGTAGGAATGGCCGCGTTTCTGGCAGGAGTTTCTAAGACGCCGCTGACCGCTATAATACTCGTTTTAGAGATAACCGGGAGCTACAACCTACTGCCGGCGACGATGGTCGCGTCGGTTGTCGCTTACATGGTAACTGGAGAATACACCCTATACACGAAGCAGGTTCCGACGAGAGTTGAAAGTCCCGCTCATAGAAGCGAGATGCTGATAGATCTGCTCGAAGAGGTGAAGGTAGAGGAGGCGATGGTTCCGGCGGAGAGGGTTACCACGGTCTCTCCCGAAAACACGGTTCTGGACGTTCTAAGGCTTATAGAGAGGACGGGTTACATAGGTTATCCCGTCATCGAAAACGGGAAGCTCGTGGGAATAATCACCTTCGAGGATGTGGAGAAAGTTCCGGTTGAGGAGAGGGGAAGGGTTAGAGTTAGGGATGTTATGACGAAGAAGCTGATAGTAGCCTACCCAGACGAGAATTTAAGATCCGCTTTGGCTAAAATAGTCAACCACAACATAGGAAGACTTCTGGTCGTTCCGAGAGACGACGAGACGAAACTCTTGGGAATACTCACGAAGGGAGATATAATAAGGGCATACGCAAAGGTCAGGGCGAAACTAATTTCCCGCTAAGCGATCTGCCTTATTTCATCGTAAAGCTCTTGAAGGGCCTTGTAGTAATCGAGCTCTCCCCTCTCTATGGAATCCATCTTCTCCTCCAACAGCCTCGTCCTCTCCTCGGAAACGAACTTTCCGTAATTGCTCGCCAGATACTTATAAACCTCTATCCCCCTCTTCGTCGGAATGACCCTTCCGTTTTTCTCTATAACGTAGTTCCTGATGAACAACCTGTCCACGATCGTGGCGTAGGTCGAAGGTCTTCCTATGCCCCTCTCCTTCATCAGCTGGACTATATCCGACTGGGTGAAAAGGGGAGCTTTGGGAACGGTCCTTATCTCCGCCTCAACTTCTATCCTTCCGGTAGGTAGCTCCTTCTTAACCCAAACGCACCACTTGTAAAGCTCCACAGCTTTTCCTTCAGCTGAGAGAACCCTCTCCTCCTCCACTTCTCTTCCGTCGTATCTAATGAGGTATCTCGCCACCCTAACTCTGTAGGGTCTGCACTGGCTCGCCATGAAACGTCTGAAGATTAGATCGTATAGGGCGAGGTGCCTCCAAGTTATCCCCTCCACTTGGATAACCCCCTCGTGAATCAACCTCTGAAGAGTATCCTTCGGAATCGGCCTCGTAGGTCTTATGCACTCGTGAGCACCTTCCATGAACCACTCCCTCGGAACGAAATCTTCGCCCAAAAACTCCTTGGCTATCCTCAATCCGACGTCGCTCACCCTCGTAGAGTCGGTTCGATGGTAGGTCGTTAAACCCGACTCAAACAAATCTTGGGCGAGCTTCATGGCCTCCTTTGCGGGAATCTTCAGAATAGCGTTAGCATCCCTGAGCATGGTGTCGGTAGTGTAGGGCGGTAGTGGGTTCTTCTCCTCCTCCCTCTCCTCCAGAAGCTCTATTTCGAGTTCGAGCTTTGTCTTCCCCGTCTTTTTCTCATTAACTTCGAGAGTTAGATCCAAATCCCTTATTATGGCTATCTTTTTCTTCTGCTTGTATTCGTTGAACCTCTCTATAACCCAGCCCAAAACCGGCGTCTGCGCTCTTCCGGCTGACAGATTCCTGTCTCCGAAAACGTTCCAGAGCTTCTGGCTTAAAACGAAACCTATCCAGCGATCCTCTATCCTTCTCACTATCTGAGCCTTAACTAAGTTCTCGTCTATGTCTCTCAAATTCTTCAGAGCCTCACTTACGGCTCTCCTCGTTACCTCGTGGAATTCCGCCCTCCTTATCTCCCCACATCCGGCCAAAAGGTTCTTCAGATCCCAAGCGATCTTCTCCCCTTCGGAATCGGGATCCGTCCCTACTATTATCATCTCAGCATCGTGTGCTAACTTCCTCAGTGCGTTGATCCTCCTCTTAGAATCGTCAACGTTCTTGCTCCCGCACTTAGGACACTCCTCCCTCTCCTCAGTCCACTGGTAGTTGCAATCCCTGCAACGCTTTATAGATGCGTAAATGGGAACGAATCTGCCGTTCACCAAAACGCCGTGGAATCCCCTGTTGGTTATCAGATCCGTCACGTGCCCTATGCATGCTGTTACGAGCAAAACGTGCTCCGCAGTGGGAACTTCGTAAGCCACGAGCTCAATTTCACCCTTCTCATCCGTGAACACCTTTACGCTCGGCTGTCCGAAGAACCTTGAGATCTGCCTCGCCTTGGTCGGGCTTTCTACTATGAAGAGGGCCGGCTTTATCGCGTCGAATTCCGCCTTCCTCCTAAACCTCTCCCTCGTCTCGTTTATCTCCTTGATGAGTTTTTCGAAATCCACCTCATCCAAGCTCTTGAATTCGATGTCGTAGTAGCTCGCCCTCTGAACGAACGCCTTCAGAATTTCTTCGTCCTTCTCGAAAAGGAAAGATGCCCCCTTCGTGATGCCTCCCGCAAACAGCCTCGAAGTTCTTCCAGAACCTTGGATATAAGTTCTAACGTCCGGAAATATTATCTCTCCCTTCCTAACGACTATGTCCCTCTCCTCCACCTTTCCCTCTTCGAGCAACCTCTTCAGGACTTCCCTAAGCTCCTTAAGAAGATCCTCCCTCTTATCCAGAACGGAGAGGTAAGGAACGAACTTCTTTACATCCTCGTGCGTTCTGAAGATAAGGGCGAGGGTTCTGATTATTCCCACGCTTGCCGTGTCTATGTCTTCAAGCTTCACTCTGAAAACGGGAGCTCCAAAGAAAACCGCGAACCTTATTCTTTCGGGTAAATCCAACCCTCTCACCAAAGTTCCGTAGTAATAGGCGGTTCCGACGAGGTGATCTATCTCCCCCTTTTCGAACAGTTCGTAGTCCTTCTTCTTCCCAGCCGTGACGATTCCTACCTTGAATCCCCTCTCCTTAAGGATCTCGTATAGACTTTCAGCTTCCTCCGAAGTCCTCGCGTATATCAGCCCTCCTGTCCCCATCTTCCTCATTATCTCGCACAACAGATCTATGTCCTCGCTGTTTATCGCCACATCCTCTATGTTTCTCACCGCATGAGTCGAAGTTCCGACGTCGAAGTTTAGCAGTTCCCTGAACAGCTGAACCTTCTGTCCCTTCTTTGCCGTTGCCGTGGAAACCATCAGACAGCCCTTCGCCTTTCCCTTCCACTTCCTCTCCTTCGCATCGTAGTAGAATCCCAAAAGCTGGAGGATTCTGTCGACGTTCTTAGAAGCTTTCAAGACGGAATCGACGTCGTCGACGAATATGAAGTCGAACGTCGTTCCCTTGAGCGATGAGAAGTTCCTCGAAAGGAACTGCGTAGTCGTTACGAGGACGTCGAACCTCCTATCATTCAAAATTTCGAAAAACTTCTCTTTCTCCTCCTTCTTAAGTCCCCCATGGTAGTACGCTATCCTAACGTCACCCTCATCGTTCAGTCCAGCTTTAATTCCCGCCTTTTCGCAGAACTTCGCGAGATCTTCCGTAACCTGCTTTACTAAAAGCGTCGTCGGAAGGATTATGTAACTCCTCTTTCCCCTCAAAGCCAAGAAAAGAGCTACTGCCGATCCGAAAGTCGTTTTTCCTATTCCCGTAGGGGCTACGGCCGCGAAGCTCTCTCCCCTCAAAATCCTCTTCGCCCAGAAACGTTGAATCGAACGGGGCTCGCCTACTATCTTCTTGAAGAACTCCAAGAACTCCTCTACGATCTTATCGAACTTATACCTACACATCTTCATCCTCTTCTTTTCGCAGAAGGCTTTCAAAGCCTCTTCGACCGTGAAGTCGTTACCGCAAACCTGACAGAGATCAGCGTAAACGGCTTGAATCATAATCGGATTGAGCCGGCAAAAAGTTAAAAACGTTTTGGAGTATCGATTGCGATGTTCTGCGTTAGGATTGATGATGTAATAAGGCACAACGAAAGAGTCGCGACGATAAAGTTCGAGCGGAAAATTCCATCTTTCCCGGGACAGTTTCTGATGGTAAACGTTTTCGGATACGAGGAGATTCCCCTAAGTCTATCCTCGCCGAACTCCGTTACGGTGAAGGCGGTAGGTGAGACCACGGAAGCTCTCGTGAATTCGAAACCTAAGGATCTGATAGGATTGAGGGGACCGTTCGGCAGACCCTTCACTCCTTCGGATAAGGCATTGATAGTTGCGGGAGGAATAGGGATAGCTCCTCTGAAATTTTTGCACGACTACCTAATCGACAGAGGAGCGGAGGTCTTGGTGGTGTTCGGAGCGAGAACGGCTAAGGATCTGATATGGGTCGATGAATTCGAAAACGCCATATTCGCGACGGACGACGGGTCGGAAGGTTTTAGAGGAAACGTCGTGGAGCTCGTTAAAAGTATCGATCTTTCGAAGTTCGAGAGGATATACTGTTGCGGACCGAAGCCCATGCTGAGAGGCCTTTTCGAGCTCTTTAAGGCTAAGAACGTTTTGGATAAGGCGGAGTTCTCGCTCGAAAACTACATGAGGTGCGGTATAGGACTGTGCGGTTCGTGCGTTTTGGAGAACGGAGCGAGGGTTTGCGTCGAGGGGCCGGTTTTCAGGGGAATTGAACTGCCAAAAGAGTTTTAAATGAAAAGAACGTATTGAAGCTGAATGCGAATTCGGATCGAGCTTAGAGTTTCGAGTTCCGTTTTGGATCTGAACTACTCCTACCACGTTGCGAGCATGATTTACAGATGTATTCAGAGATCGGATCCAGATCTTTCTTTAGAACTGCACAAACCGGGAATAAAGCTTTGGACGTTTAGCAGGTTAATGGTTCCGAACAGGGAATTCAGAATATCGGGAGACAAGATCGTTTTGAAATCCGATTTCGTTAACCTCTACTTCTCGACGCCGAGAAAAGATGTAGCTAAAGCGTTCATAGAAGGTCTGCTGAAAGATCCCGAAATAAAAATCGGAGGAGCAAAATTCGTAGTTTCGGAAATTAGAATTATAAGAGAGCCAAAAATAGGGAGTAAGGGGAGGTTTATTACGCTATCACCCATAAGCGTTACAACTGTCAGGGATGGGAAAACCTTAGATTTGTATCCCAACGATCCGAAGTTCTACGAAAATTTAAGGAAAAATCTTATAAAGAAGTTCAAAGTTCTTTATGGAAGTGAACCTTCGAACTCCGAATTGGAGGTAAAGCCTCTGAAGGTCAAGCCTAAGAGGATAAGGATAAAGAACACCTTCCACCGTTGCGTTGAGATGGTCTTCGACGCTAAAGGAAGTAGGGAGTTGTTGGAGATAGGGTATAAGGCCGGGTTTGGAGAGAGAAACAGTATGGGTTTCGGGATGGTGAAGGTAGTATGAGTAAAATTGCGACACTCGATGAATTCTTTGAGAAAGATGTTGGTAACTCCAACTTAGGTGGTAGTGGATCTCATGAGTTAAGGTTCACTGGTAACTGGTTTATCGATGCTGGAATTTTGGGATTCGTCAATCTGATGAAGGAGGTTTATGGCTGGGATTTGGATGAGTTACAGAAAAAAATTAAAGAAAATCCAGAGCTTGTTTATTACGGATACTTTCCGTTTGCCTATTTATTTTACCATTCTAGAATTAGAGGAACATTTAAAGAAATTACAAATATTGGAAAGGAAATATCCAATTTAAAAGAGAAAAAGAGAAAGAAAGAAGATGAACTCCGTAAGCTTAAAAATGCGGAGAGATCTAACTTGAATAAAGTAAAAAAGAAAATTTCGAAGTTGAATGCTGATATTTTAAAGATTGAGGAACAAATACATGAGAAAAACGAAGAAATTGAAAGAAAACTAAAATCGTTGGAAAAAGAAAAAAGAAAGTTTCAAGAAAAATTAGATAGTAATATTCGAAGAATTTTAGATGATGCTAATAATCGATTTAATAATGTTGAAAAACTGATTTCTAACTTGATTATTAATTTTGAATTAAATCCTCCAGCGGATCATAGGAATTTCTTTTTGTATAATCCCAAGAAAGACTTATTTAGCTCGTTTGTATATTTATATTATTTATTAAGAGAAGAATTTGATCAATTGTTAGATTTTGCTTTAAAAATTAGTAAAAAGAAAGCTAAAGAAGGATTATCTTATGAAATTTATCCAGATTCAACAATAAATCCCTTTTTATATTCTCCTACAGAGTTTCCAAATATTGGGTATACTCAACCACTAACGGTAAATGAAATAGAACACAGTTTAAAGCTGAGTATACCCGTGTACGTATTACTACTGTCGTTCTCAAATGCTTTTCAGTTTATAGTGGGTAGAAATATAATGTTCTATATAAATAATTTAAAAATTTGCTACAATATTAATAAAAGATTTAAAATAAAAAAAGAAAAGGTAAAAGATAATTTTAAGAAACTATTTTATATAACGTGGTCATCAATCTTAGATGAACTTGTTGAAAACAAGGCAAAATTCTCTTTAGAAAATATGTATCTCATAGAAATCGGTGGTATTGAAAATCAAAAATTAAAAGCTGTTGAATATATAGGAATTTCAAAACTCCAAGCGAGCATACTCATAGAAGATCCAATAAGAGAGGCTTTGAATGTCAATTTGCAAATAGACAAAGATAGACAGGTATGGATTTTAGAAGAGTTCATTAAGA
>Ga0256833_1000091_pt1 | contig 68298 bp, 65 predicted proteins | sample 356284metaG_FD_190535 | JGI IMG/M metagenome (GOLD analysis project Ga0256833, IMG submission 190535) | Hydrothermal vent microbial communities from Mid Atlantic Ridge, Atlantic Ocean - 356-284 | ecosystem: Environmental > Aquatic > Marine > Hydrothermal vents | place: Atlantic Ocean: Mid... | reverse complement strand
TGGTGTCCAGCGACGCATACGTCAGTATCAGGCCCTCGTGAAGTCTGGTTTTAGACTTCGTCTATCCAGAAAACTCGTTTTGGCAAAGGCGGAAGGCTATCTACGTTATCTATTGCGGGCAACAAGGGGACGTAACCGCCAGGATTTAAATATTGATAAACAGATTCGAGAGATGCGCGATGCCCTTTCAAAAGTCGCTCGTGCCGATGAGGCGGAAATCCTTCGGGGTCATGAAGGCATTGCAGGAAAGGCGTGGTTTTCTGCGTTGCCGAATTTGCTCTCTGAGAAGGTTCCGTCAGAGATGCGCCCCCATGGCCGAAGCCGGAGACCCCCACGAGATAGATTCAATGCTCTTTTGAGTTTTGGATATGCCCTTTTGTATCGATCGGTTTTACAGGCCATTGTAACCGTCGGATTAGAACCATCTTTTGGTTTTTACCACACGCCCCGTTCGTCCGCCCATCCATTGGTGCTTGATCTCATGGAATTATTCCGTCTGCCTTTATGGGACATGCCCTTGCTTGGCTCGGTTAATAGGTTACAATGGGAAAAGGATGATGATTTTCAGGTAACAAAAGGGAGAGTTTGGCTCTCCAAGGAAGGACGTAAAAAGGCGATAACGCTCTTTGAAAAACGTTTGGAAGATCGATGGCGTCACCCTGTCATTGGCTACTCCCTTTCTTATAGGCGAATGATAGAATTGGAAACACGCCTCTTAGAGAAGGAATGGAGCGGTAAACCTGGGCTTTTCGCCCGAATGAGACTTCGTTAGACATGAAACAAAAGAAATGGTTTTTAATCTCCTATGACGTGCGGGATCCTAAACGCCTGCGTCATGTGGCGAAACATCTCAGCGGTTATGGAGTTCGAATCCAATATAGCCTTTTTAGATGTTGCCTTAGCCAGAGAGAGGCGGAACGTTTAAGATGGGAGCTCTCTAAGATATTGACCTCGGATGACAGCCTCCTGGTTATAGGGTTATGCCCAAATTGCGCCCAGCGGGCGAGGGAGATAAACAGGGATGCCTTACCGGATAAGCATGAAACCTTCCAAATTTTATAGCAGACAAGTCAAGATGGAGAGAATTTACTCTAAACCTTCGGAAAGAAGATGATAACATGCCGTTATTTAATGATATTTTATAGAGTGAAGAAGAATAGGTCCTTGAGGGTAAAAAAAGGTGTAAAAAAACATGAAATTACAACCAATTAGAAGAAATTTTCCTGAATTCCCTAAAACGATAAACAACGTCAACAGCCAGTTTATCTCATATATTGGAGGGGAAATTGAAAACGACCTTATAACCCCTCGGTATCACAGGAGATACCGAAAGAGCTGTGCAAATCCCTCGGATGCCGAAAGGCGTTGAGCACAGCCTCGCCTTTTCACAATGGTCGCAGTTACAGCAGTGCAAATCCCTCGGATGCCGAAAGGCGTTGAGCACATTTCCTGCAGATACCCATCCACGTCGACATTCCAGTTGTGCAAATCCCTCGGATGCCGAAAGGCGTTGAGCACGCGCCCTTTATGAACGCCATCCGACTCGCCTCCAACGTGCAAATCCCTCGGATGCCGAAAGGCGTTGAGCACAGTGCCTCCGGAAAAATCAGCTTGGGGATGGTCTTCGTGCAAATCCCTCGGATGCCGAAAGGCGTTGAGCACAGCAATGATACGATGAAGGTTCTGGAAGCGATAGGGTGCAAATCCCTCGGATGCCGAAAGGCGTTGAGCACACGAAATAGACGACGGCGTTCGCCTATCCTTCACGTGCAAATCCCTCGGATGCCGAAAGGCGTTGAGCACCCATTCATCGAGGCGAAGTATCCGGCGGACAAGGTGGTGCAAATCCCTCGGATGCCGAAAGGCGTTGAGCACTGGATGGCGCGGATTTCCCGGATGTCCCAGCCTTTGTGTGCAAATCCCTCGGATGCCGAAAGGCGTTGAGCACTAAAAGAAAAAAGCAAAAAAGACTGCTCTTTTTATGTGCAAATCCCTCGGATGCCGAAAGGCGTTGAGCACAATGAGACAATGAAAAGAATGAATGAAGTTCAGAGTGGTGCAAATCCCTCGGATGCCGAAAGGCGTTGAGCACTATTCTTTAGTGGCATTTTCCAAACTGCCATATTTGTGCAAATCCCTCGGATGCCGAAAGGCGTTGGAAAGAAAATGGGATATCTTGGAATTTTCAGATACTTTATCCGGTTCATCCGGTCAATCCAGTCCATAACGGCCGTAACGCGTGACATGCCGCCTTCGGCAGCCGTGATGAGCATGCTCCGCGTGCCGTGATCTGTGACGTGTGACAAGAAAAAGAAAATCTGTGTTCATCCGCGCAAATCCGTGGCTGCCTTTTCTGTGAATTTCTTCAAATCCCATCCGCTTCAAGGCGGCTACGACCTCCCTTCCTGATATAAGCGGAAGTTTCATAAGGCCAGTTCATATATTTTTCGGGAATTGTCTTCGACGATTTCTTCATCGGATTCCAGGTAAAGTTCGATAGCCTCTTGAATATTCCGCAGGGCCTCTTTTTCCGTGGCTCCCTGGCTCCAGCAGCTTTTCAAGGCGGGACAATGGGCAACATAAAAACCGTCTTCGCCCTTTTCCACAATAACTCGAATTTTCATATTGGCCCCCTTCTTTAAAGTGCGCTTAAATTTTAACAACTTGCCTTTTCTATGTCAAATGTGCAAGAAGGGACAACCTATAATCAATTACCCATTTCCGGTCAAGCCTGTTTTGTGTAAGTTGTTTACGGAATCCTTGTTTTAATCCTGTTCATCCCGTCCAATTTATAGTCCGAAGGCTGAAGATGTTCAAGGTTCAAGGTTGCAAACCGTGACAAGTGACAAGTAAATAGTGACGAGAAAAATCAAAAAATCTGCGGATGATTCTGGTTCGGTTATAGCCTGAAGGGCGGGGTTGAAAAAACCGCATATCATGTGATTTAATAAAAATGCCAGTCGAGCGGCTCCACGCGCGCATCCAGGTGCGAGATGCCCCGTCATGAGGCTTTAACACGGAGGAAAAGGGATGAATGAAAAACAATTATTAGGACGTATTACCGTCGATCCTAAAGTTATGGTTGGAAAACCCGTTATTCGCGGAACACGATTGACGGTTGAATACGTCTTGAATCAATTGGCCCATGGCGCGACGGTGGAGGAAATTCTTCAGGAGTATAAAGGGCTTAAACCTGAAGACATCCAGGCCTGTATCCTTTTTGCGACCAAGGCGCTGGAAAGCACGGAGTTCATGCCCCTCGCAATGGAGCCGGCCTAAATTGCGTTTTCTCGTTGATGAATGCACGGGTCCCGCTGTCACGGAATGGTTGTCGAAACAAGGGCACGAGGTTTTTTCTGTTTACGACGAGGCACGTGGTTCGGTTGATGATGTGATTATCAAAAAGGCCTTTAAAGAAAATTGGATTTTGATAACCAACGATAAAGACTTCGGTGAAAAGATTTATCGGGAAAGACGTCCTCATCGAGGCATCATTCTTTTAAGGCTTGAAGATGAGAGAACTGTTGTAAAGATCAAGGTCCTTAGCCGATTACTCCAAAATTATGCCGGTAAAATATCCAATCGATTTGTTGTCGTAACCGAAACAAAAGTGAGATTCGCGCATAGATAGTCGAAAAACGACAGATACAATCACTGTAAGAATTTTATGTTTTCTTTGCGTTCTCCGCGCCTTGGCGTGAGCAGAAAAAAGAAAATCGGAGTTCATCCGCGCAAATCCGTGACAATAAAAAACCGTGACAAGTGACAAGTAAATAGTGTGTTTTGCTTTGAGCTTTCGGCCTTGAGCTTTGAACCCTGAAACCTAAGATTTCAGTCTTCCAGCTTTTACCTACTACCTAATGTTTATGGTGCCGAAGGCGGGACTCGAACCCGCACAGGCGTCGCCCACCACCCCCTCAAGATGGCGTGTCTACCAGTTCCACCACTTCGGCACGTCGAACCATGGTCCTACTTGGCCTTTGTCCCCGTTTCCGGTTTCGGCTGCGCCGCCGGCTTGGGTTTCTGGGACGCGGCCGGTGTTTTTGCTCCCGGCGTGGCCGGGGCCGTTTTCTTGGCCTTGTTTTTCATGATGGTGGCGACGCTGGCCTTCCGATGTCCGCTCGCGTAGGCGAGCAGGAGAGAGGTCAGCATGAAGACGACGGCGGCCCCCACCGTGACCCGGTTCAAGAACGGGGTCGATCCGGAGCTTCCAAAGACCGTCTGGCTCGCGCCGGCGCCGAAGGCCGCGCCGATGTCGCTGCCCCGTCCGGTCTGCATGAGAATAATCATGATCAGGGCGATCGCCACGACCACGTGCAGGACTGCGATGACTGTTACCATTCCGTTTCCTTACGAGCCCCGTTTGACGATCTGCGCGAAGGAATCGGCCTTCAGGCTCGCGCCGCCGACCAGACCCCCGTCGATGTTTTCCTTCGCCATGAGGCCTTCAATGTTTTCCGGTTTGACGCTCCCCCCGTAGAGGACGCGTATCTTCTCCGCCGCCGCTTCTCCATGTTTGGAGATGAGCCATTTTCGGATGAAGGCGTGAACCTCCTCCGCCTGTTCCGGGGAGGCGGTTTTCCCCGTCCCGATGGCCCAGATGGGTTCGTAGGCAAGAATCATAGACTGAACTTGTTCGGTTGTCAAGCCGTTTAGACCCTTTTCCAGCTCCTCTTCGATGACGGAAGTGGTCCGGCCGGCCTCCCGCTGCTCGAGGGATTCCCCCACGCAGAGGATGGGGGCCAGGCCGTGGGAAAAGGCGGACTTCAGCTTTTGGTTCACTGTTTCATTGGTTTCCCCGAAGAGCTGCCGCCGCTCGGAGTGCCCGATGATGACGTGGGTGCATCCCACCTCTTTCAGCATGAGGGGGGAAATCTCGCCGGTGAATGCGCCCTTTTCCTCCCAGTGCATGTTCTGTCCCGCCAGCAATACGGGGGAACCGGAGAGGGTCTCCTTGACGGCCGACAGGGCCGTGTAGGGCGGCGCCACGAGGATATCCACCGCGGTCGTGTCCACGTCCCCGATTTCCTGAAGGAGGCCGGAGACCAGCTCCCGCGCCTCTTTCGTGGTCATGTGCATTTTCCAGTTACCCGCTATCATGGGTTTGCGTTTCATCGTCTTGTCTCCTTTGGATTATTGCGCTTTGAGGGCCTCGATCCCCGGGAGGGGTTTCCCCTCGAGGAATTCCAGCGAGGCGCCGCCGCCGCTGGAGATGTGGGTGATTTGTTCCGCGACACCGGACGCGTGGAGGGCCCGGACGGAATCGCCCCCGCCCACGTAGCTTTCCCCCGGTGAGGCCGCCACGGCCTTGGCCACCTCGAAGGTTCCCCGCGCGAAGGGGGCCACCTCGAAGACGCCCATGGGGCCGTTCCAGAAGATCATGGTGGCGTCGCGCAACTGCCCCGCGTAGGCCCGCGCCGTCTTCGGGCCGATGTCCACCCCCATGTAGGGGGCCGGGATATTCGCGTCGTCCGTGGTTTGGCGGGGGGCCGTCTCGCTGATCCCCGTAGCGGCCACGTGGTCCACGGGAAGGAGAAAATCGGTCTTTGTTTCCTTCGCCTTTTTCAGGACGGCCTCGGCGTCTGAAATCGACGCCTCTTCGACGAGGGATTTCCCCACCTCGAAACCCTGGACCTTCAGGAAGGTGTAGGCCATGGCGCCGCCGATGAGGATGGCGTGCGCCTTTTCCATGAGGGAAAGAAGGATTCCCAGCTTGTCCGAGACCTTGGCCCCGCCCAGGATGAGGACGAACCTTTCCGTGTCCGCCTCGCGGACCCGGGTGAGGGCCTCCACCTCTTTCTTGAGGAGAAAGCCGCCGCCCTTTACCGCCATGAAGCCCGGAACGCCCGCCACGGAGGCGTGGGCCCGGTGGACCGCGCCGAAGGCGTCGTCCACGTAGACCTTCCCGAGGGACGCCAGGGCCCGGGCGAATGCCGGGTCGTTTTTGGTTTCTTCCTTGTGGAAACGCAGGTTTTCAAGCAGGAGAATCTCCCCTTCGCCGAGGGCGGACGCCATCTTTTCCGCCTCGGGGCCCACGCAGTCGGGGGCCAGGGAAACCGGTTTTTCGAGCAGTTCTGCGAGCCTTGCCGCCACGGGCCGGAGGCTCAATTCGGGTTTGACCGACCCCTTGGGCCGACCCAGGTGGGACATGAGGATGACGCGGCTGCCGCGCTCCAGGGCGTGCCGGATGGTGGGAAGGCTCATCCGGATGCGGCTGTCATCGGCGACGTCCCCCTCTGGCGTGAGGGGGACGTTGAAATCGACCCGAAGCAGGAGCCGTTTTCCCTCGATGGGAAGCCGGTCTATGGTCTCGAAGGGAAGGTTCATTCCATTCCTTTCGCCACGAAGCCGAAGAGCTCGCTCATGCGGTTGGAGAAGCCCCATTCGTTGTCATACCAGGAGAGGACCTTGACCATCTTCCCGCCGATGACCTTCAGGGACAGGGCGTCCAGGGTGGAAGAGTTGGGGTTTCCGTTGTAGTCGATGGAGACCAGGGGTTCCTCGCTCACGCCGAGGATTCCCTTCATGCTCCCTTCCGCGTAGGACTTGAAGGTGCTGAGCAGTTCCTCCACGCTGGTTTCCTTCGAGAGCCAGGCCACCAGGTCCACCACCGAGACGTTGGGGGTGGGGACGCGGATCGCCATGCCGTCCAGCTTTCCCTCCGTCTCCGGGATGACGAGGGACAGGGCCCTGGCCGCGCCGGTCGTGGTGGGGATCATGGAAACGCCGGCGGCACGCGCCCGGCGGAGGTCCTTGTGGGGCAGGTCGAGGATGCGCTGGTCGTTGGTGTAGGCGTGGGTGGTGGTCATGAGGCCGTATTCGAGGCCGAAGTTGTCCACCAGGATCTTGACGATGGGGGCGAGGCAGTTGGTGGTGCAAGAGCCCATGGAGATGACGTCGTGGCTCTTGGGATCGTATTTTTCGGGATTGACCCCCAGGACGATGGTGACATCCGCGTTCTTCGAGGGGGCGGAGATGATAACCTTCTTCGCGCCCGCGGCGAGGTGCCCCGCGGCTTTGTTGCGGTCGGTGAACAGGCCGGTGCTTTCCAGGACGACATCGACTCCCAGCTCCTTCCAGGGGAGTTTCGTCATGTCCCGCTCCGAGAAGACGCGGATCTTCTTGCCGTTGACGACGAGGTAGTCCCCCTCCACGGAGACCTCCGCGTTGATCTTCCCGTGAACGGAGTCGTATTTCAGAAGGTGCGCCAGGGTGGCGCTGTCGGTCAGGTCGTTGACCGCCACGAATTCCAGATTGTCCTTGTCCAGAGAGGCGCGGAAGACGTTTCTTCCAATCCGTCCGAACCCATTGATCGCGATTTTTAAAGCCATAATCTCCTCCACGTGTGTGATTTTCGGCAAATATAGCGTATCGGCGGCCTTTTTTCAAGGCGGCGTTTTGGAAACGCGTCGTTTGATACGCCTTCAAAGTCGAGATGCCGCGGGAGGATCGTTTCAAATTCCCCTTTACGGCCATCTCCCGCTTTCGTGAATTTTTTGGGGGAATGGTTGTTGTCTTATTTCAGGATGTGTCGTAAATTGTCAAGAAAGACCGAAAAGCGTTTCATCCGGTGGATGGCGCGGAAGCGGAGACGGAGGAGCAGGCGATGATGAAATACCGGCCCGTGAGATCGGAAAAGAAATGGGGGAAAACCCCGGGCGAGAAGGCCGTGATCCTGCTGGCCACGGGATTCTACACGGGCTACGCTCCGGTGGTGCCCGGCACCTTCGGAACCCTGGTGGGGATTCCCGCCGCCTTCCTCCTTTCATGGCTGCGTCCGGGTGCGGCCGCCGTGGTCCTCGTCGTCCTGATCGCCGTTTCCTGCTGGATCGCCGACAGGGCCGAGGGGATCTACGGCATGAAGGACCCGAACGATATCGTCATCGACGAGGTGGTGGGGTACATGGTGACGGTCTGGGCGCTGCCGTTCACGTGGGTGACCGTCGTGGCCGGCTTCGTCCTTTTCAGGGTGCTGGATATCCTGAAGCCGTTTCCCATCCGCAAGGTGGAAGGATGGATCCCCGGGGGCGCCGGCGTGGTGATGGACGATGTCCTCGCCGGGATTTACGGCTGGATCATCCTTCAGGGTATTTTGAGGCTCTGGCATGGTTGAGGGCTTTGTAAAAAACGGGGTTATTGCGGGATCGTCATGATTGAAGAAAGGTTGTTTCGACTGCTTCGCGCGCGGGGGCTGACCCTGGCCACGGCCGAGTCATGCACCGGGGGACTGGCGGCCCACCGGCTGACCAACGTGCCGGGAGTTTCGGAGGTCTTTCTGCTGGGGGTGGTCAGTTACAGCAACGAGGCGAAGGCGCGGGTGCTCGGGGTGGACGCCGATGTTCTCGCGGCGAAGGGGGCTGTCAGCGCCGAGGTGGCCATCCAGATGGCGGAAGGGGTTCGTGACCTGGCGGGGAGCGACCTGGGGATCGGCATCACCGGCATCGCGGGGCCCACGGGTGGATCGGCGGAAAAGCCCGTGGGGACCGTTTACATGGGGGTGTCGTACCCGGCGAAAGGCGTGGCGGAAACCCGGCGTTTCCGGTTCGAGGGAGACCGGATCGCCGTCAAGACCCAGACGGCGGAGGCGGCCCTTTCGTGGCTCTGCTGCGTCCTGGAAGGGCCGTGACGGTTCCATGACGCGCAGACGCCTGCTATTGCACGGGGGCCTTTTCGTCCTCACGCTGATTTCCACCTATTTCGTGGCGGGGGCCTGGTACGCCTTGCCCCTGATGGCCATCCTCCTCTGCCACGAGATGGGGCACTTCCTGATGAGCCGTTACTACGGGGTGGAGGCCTCGCTGCCCTTCTTCATCCCCTTTCCCTTTTCTCCCTTCGGGACCTTTGGCGCCATCATCAAGATGCGGGGGTGGATTCCTAATCGCCGCGCCCTTTTCGACATCGGGGCGGGCGGGCCCATCGCGGGGCTCATCCTGACCTTTCCCGCCATCTACATCGGGCTGAAGATGTCGGCGATCGTGCCCCTGAGCCTGGCCCGTGGGCAGGGCCTCATCCTCGGCGACAGCCTCCTCTTCAAGGGGCTTCAGTACCTGGCCCTGGGGCCTCTCCCCAAGGGCACCGACGTGGTGCTGCATCCGCTGGCCTACGCGGGGTGGGTGGGCCTCTTCGTGACGGCCCTGAACCTCCTTCCCATCGGCCAGTTGGACGGGGGACACATCGTCTACGCCCTCTTCGGGCCGAAGAGCCTGAAGATCTACCGCGTTGGGGTTCTCCTCTTCGCCGTTTACGCCCTCATCTTCAACCCGGGATGGGTGCTGCTGGTCATCCTGCTCTTCTTCTTCGGCCTGAAACACCCGCCGCCCCTCGACGACTTCACCCCCCTCGACCCGAGGAGGCGCCTGATCGGCATCCTCATGCTCATCATCTTTTTCAGTTCTTTCATGCCGTCTCCGTTCCCGGAGCTGACGAAGGGGCTGGGGGGGCTGGCCGGCTGATGACTGTCCCGGGATATTTCTACCTTTTGAGCCTCGGGTGTCCCAAGAACCTGGTCGACTCCGAGTGGCTCAGCGGCCGCCTGATGGGACTGGGAGGGCGTCCCGTAACGGACCCCGCGAAGGCCGACGTGATCATCGTCAACACCTGTGCCTTCATCGCGACCGCCGCCCAGGAGTCCATCGACGCGATTCTCGCCCTGCGCCGGGCGGCGCCGGAGGCGCGCCTGGTGGTGACGGGCTGTTTTCCCCTCCGATACGGCAGGACCCTGAAGAAACTCCTGCCGGAGGTGACGACCTTCTTCACCTCCCGGCGGATGGAGAGGGCCGACGAGGCCGTCCTCCGGGAGATCTTCGCCGGGGCCCCGTGGGTGGCCCATGTCCCGGAGCCCGGGGCGGGAATCGACAGGATCGACCGGGTCGTTTCGACCCCGTTTTACACCGCCTACGTGAAGATCGCGGACGGGTGCAACCGCCGTTGCGCCTTCTGCACGCTCCCGGCCATCCGGGGGCGTTACCGGTCGCGGCCCATGGGCGAGATCGCCCGCGAGGTGACGGTTTTGGCGGAACGGGGCGCGCGGGAGATCATCCTCGTGGCCCAGGACACGGCGGCCTACGGACGGGACCTGGGAGACGGCACGACCCTCGCGGCCCTGCTCAGGCGCCTCTCCGAAGTCCCGGGGGTTTCCTGGCTCAAGCTCCTTTACCTCTACCCGGATGTTAAGCGGGTGACCCGGGACCTGGTCCAGGTCATGACCGAATCCCCCGCCGTCTGTCCCGTGGTGGACGTGCCGGTCCAGCATGCCGCCCCGGGGGTCCTGAAGGGGATGCGGCGCCCGGGGCCCGACGCCATCCGGCGGGTGCTGGACCGCCTCCGGGAGGTCCCGGGGATCCGGCTTCGGACCACGGTGATGGTGGGATTCCCCGGGGAGACGGAGGAGGACTTCCGGTGCCTGCTTGACTTTATCGGCGAGCAGCGGTTCTATAGCCTCGGCGCCTTCGCCTATTCCGACGAGGAGGGGACCCGCGCCTTCAACTACCCGGGCAAGGTCCCCAAGGCGGAGAAAGCGCGCCGTCTCGAGGCGCTGATGGCCCGCCAGCGGGAGATCGCCCGCCGCCTGAACGGCGAGATGGTGGGGGAGGTCCTCCCCGTCCTTATAGAGGGCCCCCACGAGGAGACGGACCTGCTGCTCAGGGGCCGGACGGCCTTCCAGTTCCCGGAGATCGACGGCTGCGTTATTATCAACGAGGGAACGGCCAAAGTAGGGGAGATCGTTCCGGTGCGAATCACCGAGGCGGGGGATTATGACCTTGTGGGTGAAGTAAAGCCGTTGAGACACGGAGTTACACGGGGGAATATGAACCAAAAAAATACAGATTCTCCAGATACAATGCTTTAAACCTCGCTTATTTTCCCCGGATCCCATTTTTAATCTTTTTCCACTTGCCGGTAATAAATAATAATAGTAACAAATTTGTTTTTGAAACGAATGTGTGCTATGATAAAATTCCTATGTTAAAAGGGAGATCGTTTTTCCGCTGAAAGCAACCATTTTAGCAACGGTATGGGAACGGTCGGCATAGATATACTACCTGGTGGCAAGCCCAGTTGGCCGACAGCCATACGAATCAAACAAGAGGAAATGGAGCCTTATGAAAAAATGCGTATTAGCGTTTACGCTGCATGCAAAGGAGATTGGGGATGTTTAGAAATGCAATGGTAACAACTTTTATCACCGTTCTTTTATGTTTGGGGGGCGCGGCAACCGCCATTTCCGGCCCCTGGGAGCTGGCGAAAAAATATGGTTTTACAAAGAGTCAAGAGGCCTTTGCTGCCTTTTGCCGTAATTCTGACACGCAGGAGAAATAAATGAGCAGAGTACCATACCATGGAATTCGCATTATCGAGTTAAGCAGCACGCTTTCCGGCCGGTTAGCAGGCCTGCTCTTTGCAGATCAGGGAGCTGAAGTCTTTATCGAGCGAGGTATTGATTATCAGCCGAACGAGCACGATGAATATTTTGACCGGAACAAAATTGCTGTCCCTCTGGGCAGTCTTGCCGACACCTCCTCGGCTGATATTATAATTGTTGATGGTGATACGGTTGTAGATCGCTTGCCACAACAGATTGTTTTGCGTATCACAGCGGCCTTGCCCGGCGATGAAATATACGGAGACCTTGCTACGGATTGCAGCGAAGATCTGCTGAATGCCTTGGTTGGTTTCTTTACCAACATGGCCACGGTGGGGAAATTTGTCGGTCGGCCGGTTATCTATACGTCGCTGCCGCTCTGCTCGGTGTATGCTGGAGTCAACGGTGCCATTGCAACTGCTGCTGCTCTTGTTGACAGAACACGCTGCGGCAAGGGGCGGGAAGTCACCAGTTCACGAATTGCCGGCGGCCTTTCTGCCATTGGCGCCCTGGCCCTGATCACCAAGGGTGAACCGGAACATCTCAAACCAGCAGACCTCACCGGCCTGCCGGAGGGAATCGACCCTGAAGCAGCAAAAAAGATCCTGCAGGAAGCAGCTGTAGATCCGGCCAGACAACTCTGGCTGGAACAGCGATTAATCCCCCTGGATGCTCCCTACCGTACCTCGGACAATCGTTTTGCCATGGGGATTGCCGGTGTCAACCGTCGGATAGCGCGAAGATTCCTGACCGCCCTTGGACTCTGGGACGAGGCTTTACAGGCGGGTATGGTGGACAAAGATCCCTACAATCCTGAAAACATCCAGTACAAGGGACGCAACCTGGCCGATGGTGGTTCCCTGAGTTTTGAAAATAATGTGTGGCTGGCGGATAAAATCACCGAGGTTATGGCCACAAAAACTGCCAGCCAATGGGAAAAGGAACTCTGCGAAGCTGGTGTTCCGGCGGTCATGATCCGCAGCTTTGAAGAATGGATGGAAGATAAAGAAGCACGGGCCGCCCGTCTTGTTGCCCATGTGAATGGCTTGGATAAGGTTCAGTTAGGGCGGGCGGCCTGGATCGATTCTGCCCAGCCTTATGCTGATCTTGAATCCTGCAAAACACAAAATGCATTGCCTGAGCGATCAACTTCGCTTCCTGCCGCCACCGACAAAGCTGTGGCAAAACGACCTCTGGAAGGATTTGTCCTGGTCGATTTTGCCAATGTGATTGCAGGACCCAACTGCGGCCGCATGTTTTCAGAGCTTGGTGCCACTGTGTATAAGATTGACCCCATGCATCCGCAGCATGCCCCGGTTATCATGGTCACCTGGGCAGCTGAACACGGCGTTGGCAAGCACTCTATTATTCTTGATATGCACACCGAAGAAGGCAGGGATATCATGAATAAAATTGTTGCGGGAGCAGATCTTGTCATGGCTAATAAACGTGACAACCAGTTTGTGCGCATGGGTCTTGGCCGGGAGGCGCTTGACAAACTGAACCCCAATATTATTGCTGTCCAGATCACCGGACATAAGGGTGAAAAGCCTGCCGGTCGTGATAATTATCTCGGCTACGACCCTGCTCTGCAGGGTGCCACCGGGTTAATGCACCGATTCGGCCCGGATGGTTGCCCAACCTTTCACGGTGTCGCCTCCTGCGTGGATTATCTCTGCGGATATCTTGGCACCTGGGCAGGAGTGAGTGCATTATTTGCAAGAGAACAGCGAAAAGATGGCAAAGGCGACTGGGCCGGAACCTCTCTTGCTGCTGCCGCATCGCTCACCCAGCTCCTTCTCCAGCAAACCCCTGCCCCGGCATCAGCCACTGGACCTGATGCCACAGGATTAAGTGAAGGTGAGCGCTGGTATAAAGTATCTGATGGTTTCATCTTTGCTTTGGCAGACCACGATATCAGCGAAGAACTGGCGACCTTTACCGTTGAACAGGCCATCGCCCATTTACAGCAAGAGAATATCCAGGCCGTACCAGTGCAGACCTGCCAGGAGCTTGCACAGCGTCACAAGGATAACCCATGCAAAACAGTCACCTTTGAACACCGTGAACGTGACGGCTGGGAGAGTGAAAATTTTGCCCCGACCTGGTTCGTGTTTGACGGAGAATGTGTTGGCTGCCCCGGAGTTACCGCCCGAATCGGTTCTGATGCTCCGGCCATTCTCCAAGCGCTTGGTTACTCCAGCGATGATGTGAAGCGGTTGATCGCAGATGGTGTTGTTGGACCTACGGAATGGATTCCCGGGCAAAATTGAGGTTCTGGAAACAATATGAATCAGATTGAAAAAATGATAGTAACTACATGATTGTTCAACAAAAAAAGGAGGAAAAAACATGAAAAAGAGAATTGGCCTAAAATCATTACTGGTAGGCGCGGTCTGCGCCCTGTTGCTCATGAGTCAACCGTCTGCGAAGGCCTGCACGGGGATTCAGTTGAAAACGGAAGATGGAACGTTCGTCAGCGGACGCACCCTCGAATTCGGCATATTTTTTGAAACGAGCGTGATTGTCGTTCCGAGGGGGTATCCCTTTGTGGGCAAAACCACGCGGGGGAATGGGAAAAAGTGGAAGTCAAAATACGCGTGCGTGGGGGTTATCATCGCGGACAACGAGGTCATCCTGGATGGGATTAATGAAAAAGGGCTGTCCGTAGGCAGTTTTTATTTTCCCGGCTTTGCCAAGTATCCCGTTACCACGGCTCAAAATCAATCCATCTCCATGTCCTCTTCAGACTTTACCCAGTGGATTGTCTCGCAGTTTGCCACGGTTGACGAGGTTCGTGCCGCCATCGAGAACAATGAGGTTGCCATCTCTCCGGTTTTGACCCCCGGTTTTCCGCCGGAGGTCCAGCCCTTTCATTTTGTTGTCTATGACAGGAAGGGCAAAAGCCTTGTGATTGAGCCTTTAAACGGCAAGCTGGTACTCTATGACAATCCCTTGGGGGTTATGGCGAATTCGCCGACCTTTGACTGGCACATGACGAATTTGCGCAACTATGTGGCCTTGAATCCCAACAATGTTCCTCCTGTTTCTATCTTTGGCAAGACCTTTAAGCAGCTGGGACAGGGGTCCGGCATGTTGGGCCTGCCCGGTGATTTTACCCCGCCTTCCCGTTTTGTCCGGGCGGCCGTTTTCTGTGCTACCGCGATACCGGAGAAAAATGCGGAAAGAGGTATCCTTCAGGTCTTTCATATCCTTAACAACTTCGATATCCCCGTCGGCGTCGCGCGCGAGGTTCACGAAGGGGTTATCCACTCTGATTATACGATGCTGACGACCGCGCGAGACTCGAAAAATCTTCGATATTATTTCCGGACGTACGATGATCAAACTATCCGGATGGTCGATCTTTCCAAGTTTGATTTCAACGCCAAGTCAATCAAGAAAATCAGCACCAAGAGTAAGCAGAAAATCGTTGATGTGACGGGCAAACTCAAATAGGAACGACTGACTGACCCGTCCTGATTTAGTCTGATATAGGTTTATAAAGAGGACGGAAAAATGGGATGGGCAAGAGGGTAATCTAAACAGTATAGTAATTCAAGTAGCAGGTTGTCCGGGGCCTGTTATGTCCCCCTTGACCATCTTTCGATTTTATTGCAACAGCCTGACCTTCGTGGTAATTTCTAAAAAAAAGGAGGGGTTTATTATGGGAACGATGACGCTTCAGCCGGTTGACAAGTGCGAGGTCCTGGTCCTGGTGGACAACTACATCGACCTTCTCTTACCCCCGAAGGAAGGGGTTCTCCGCCCGCCCCTGGCAAAGGGAAATATGATCCCGGAGGACACGATCCTCGCGGAGCATGGCCTTTCCATCCTGCTTCGCCTGACCTACGGAGGGAAAACGCACGAGGTCCTTATGGACGCGGGATATACCGACAAGGTTCTCCCCCACAACCTGGACTTTCTCGGCCTGGACCTCGCCGACGTGGAACTGGTGGTGATGAGCCACGGCCACATGGATCATTACGGGGGCCTGGTCTGGGCGGTGGGGCAGATCGCGAAGAAACCCGTGCCCATCGTGATCCACCCGGACGCCTTCGCCTCGCCCCGCTTCTTCAAGCTCCCGGACGGGACGGATCTCCTTTTTCCCGTCATGGATCGAAAGGCGGTGGAGGCCGCAGGTGGGCGTTTCGAGGAGACAGCGGAGCCGAGTCTCCAGATGGACGGCCATCTTCACGTGACGGGAACGGTAGAACGGGTGACCCCCTTCGAAAAGGGGATGCCAAACGCCTACGTGAAACGGGGTGACGAGCTGGTACACGATGACATATTCGACGACCAGGGGTGCGCCATCAACGTCCGGGATGAAGGCATCGTGGTCATCTCCGGGTGCGCCCACGCGGGAATCATCAACACCGTAAAATACGCGAAAAAACTGACGGGGATCGACAAGGTCCTGGGGGTCATCGGGGGATTCCACCTGAGCGGACCCGTCTTTGAACCCATCATCCCCGACACCATCGCGGCCATGAAGGAGATCGCGCCGAAACGCCTGGTGCCCATGCACTGCACGGGCTGGACGGCCATCAAGGCCTTCGAGGCGGCCATGCCCGAGGCCTTCGCCCTCAACGCCTCCGGCACCACCTACCAGTTTTAAGACGCATGCCGAAGGCCGCGATCCTGACCATCGGGACGGAATTGCTCCTGGGGAAGGTCGTCGATACCAACGGCGCCTACCTGGGCGAACGCCTCTCTTCCACCGGGTTTGATGTTGCCCTCCGCGTGTCGGTCGGAGATCACCACGGGGAGATCAGGCACTGGGTTGAGGCCCTCCTGCGGGACGTGGATCTCATCGTCACCACGGGCGGGCTGGGGCCCACGAAGGACGACCTGACCCGGCAGGAGGTGGCGGACGCCGTGGGGGTCCCCCTCGTTTTCCGGGAGGATCTCCTGAAGGAAATCGAGGCGATCTTCGCCGCGCGGGGATTCCGGATGACGGAGAACAACCGCCGCCAGGCCTACCTGCCCGAGGGGGCGCGGGCCATCTCGAACCCGGTGGGAACGGCCCCCGCCTTTTTCTTCCGGACGGCCGGGGGAAAGGGAATCGTTTGCCTCCCCGGCGTTCCGAGGGAGTTGAAGTATCTCATGGAAAGGGAGGTCCTTCCCCTCCTGCGGGAGGCGTTTGGCCTGGCCGGCCGCGTGAAACGAACCCGCGTCCTCAAGGTCTGCGGCCTGGGGGAAAGCGGGGTGGACCAGCAGATCGGCGACCTGATGAAGACGGAGGGAAACCCCTTCGTGGGGGTCCTGGCATCGCCGGGCATGATCCGAATCCTCATCACGGCGGAGGGAGACAGCGAAGACCAGGTGGCGGAGATGATCGGCGGGGTGGAAGGGGAGATCCGCCGCCGGCTGGGGTCACTCATCTTCGGAACGGACGACGAGACCCTGGAGGGCGTGGTCCTGTCGGGATTGTCCGGCCGGGTCCGGGAGCTTTTCATCGATGACACGGCCACGGCGGGCGAGGTGGCTGGGCGGCTCATGAAGGCCCACGGCGGGGCGTATCGTTCCCGCGGCTGCCTGGCCTTCGGCGACGGCTCCTGTGACGGGAACGGCGCGGGCGCCCTTCGTCTCCAGGTCCGGCCGCTGCCGGGGGAAGAGAAAGGCGGCCTGCGGGCGTTTTCCATCGTCATCCGCCGGGACGGCGAGGCGAAGGAGGTGAAGTTCCACCTGGGCGGGCCCAGGGGGCAGGTGGAGACCCGCCTTTCCGTCATCGCCGTGGACCAGGTGCGGAAATGGCTGGAGAAACGAAAGGGGTAGCGGCCCGGGAGGGAATTGACATCGTTCCGCTGGACGCCGTTTAGGGTCAGAAGGGGAATGCCCCGCAGGGATGGTTGAGGATTCTCAGGGATCTGCCGTCCTCGAAGAACTCGATGACGTTCAGGGCGGCGAAGTCCTGCCGGAAGCGAAAGACGTTTTTCAGGTCCAGTCCCAGCACCCAGCAGATGACAAGGCTGTTGATGCCGCCGTGTGCCACCACGGCGAATTCCTCCCCGGCATGGCGCTCCGCCAGCCGGGTGATGACGGCCACGGCCCTCTCCTGGGCCTCCACGAGGTTTTCTCCTCCGGGGATGCGGTAAAAGACGTAGTCTTCAAACTTCTTCCGTGCCTCCTCCGGATATCTTTCCCAGACCTCTTTCAGGGTCAAGCCTTCCCAGATTCCCTGTTTGACCTCCCGAAGGTCGGGAAATTCCTTCCTCTGGATGCCGGGAAAGTGGCTGGCGATTAAATCCGCGCCCTTTCGCGCGCGCAGCAGGTCGCTGGAATAGATTCCCTTGAGGGGACGGTCCTTGAGACAAGCAGCGACGCGTTCCAACTGCGCTTTTCCTTTCTCTGAAACATCTACGTCCAGGTGCCCATTGTATCGAAAGGCGTCTCCCTGGGTGTTTTCCGTCTCCCCGTGCCGCACGAGATAGAGGCGCGTGATAGTATAGAACTTGGTGGGATCCCAGAGGGTGTCGATGCGTTTCGTCATGTCTCTTTCCAATGAAAAGGGAGGAGGAAACCCGTCCCTCCTCCCTTTCGGTCTCCGGTCGGCGCGCCTTACGCGCTTCCCATGAGGTATTCGTGGATGGCGTTGGCGGCCTTGCGTCCCGCGCCCATCGCCAGGATGACGGTGGCGGAACCGGTGACGATGTCTCCGCCGGCATAGACCCCCTTCTTGGAGGTCGCGCCCGTTTCGGGGTCGGCCTCGATGTAGCCCCGCTTGTTGAGCTTGAGGTCGGGCGTGGTGCTGGGGATGAGGGGATTGGCCCGCGTGCCGAGCGCCACGATGACCGTGTCACATTCAAGGGTGAAGTTGGATCCCTCGATGGGAATGGGGCGGCGGCGTCCCGAGTCGTCCGGTTCGCCCAGCTCCATGCGGATGCATTCCATCCCCGTGACCCAGCCGTCCTCGTTCCCGATAAACTTGACGGGGTTGGTCAACAGTTCGAACTGAACGCCTTCCTCCTCCGCGTGATGGACTTCCTCGGCCCTCGCCGGCATCTCCGCGCGGGAACGGCGGTAGACGATCTTCACGGTGTCCGCGCCGAGGCGCAGGGCGGTCCGGGCGGAGTCCATGGCCACGTTCCCGGCCCCGATGACGGCCACGTTCTTGCCCAGGGCGATGGGCGTGTCGTATTCGGGAAACTTGTAGGCCTTCATGAGGTTGGAGCGGGTGAGATACTCGTTGGCGGAATAGATGCCGCAGAGGTTTTCGCCCGGGAGGTTGAGGAAGAGGGGCAGCCCGGCGCCGACGCCCAGGAACACGGCGTCGTGGTCTTCCAGGAGCTCGTCGATGGTCGTGGTCTTCCCGACGACCACGTCCGTCTCTATCTTGACGCCCATCTTCTGAAGGTAGTCCACTTCCGCGGCCACGATGGCCTTGGGAAGACGGAATTCAGGGATGCCGTAGACCAGCACGCCGCCGGGGGTGTGCAGGGCTTCGTAGATGATGACCTCGTGCCCCTTCTTGATGAGGTCGCCGGCCAGGGTCAGGCTGGCGGGTCCGGACCCTACCACGGCCACGCGCTTGCCCGTGGACGAGGCGATCTCCGGGATGGTGACCAAGTTGTTGTTTCGCTCGTAGTCCGCGGCAAACCGCTCCAGGCGGCCGATGGCCACCGGTTCCGCCTTTTTCCCGAGGATACAGGTGTTTTCACACTGGCTTTCCTGGGGACAGACCCGGCCGCAGACGGCGGGAAGGCTGTTCTTGTTCTTGAGCTGCCTCGCGGCGGCGGCGAAATCGCCCTCCACGATGAACTTGATGAACTGGGGGATCTCCACTTCGACGGGGCACCCCTCCACGCACTTGGGCTTCTTGCACTGGAGACAGCGCTGGGCCTCCAGTTGGGCGAGTTTTTCGTCGTATCCGTAGGGAACCTCGTCGAAGTTATGCGCGCGGACCTTGGGGTCCTGTTCCGGCATCGCCTGACGAGGGATTTTCTTTCCTTTTTCAGCCATTTTCGTCCTGCCTCCTTTTCGCTCTACGCGTTCTTCTGCTTAAAAAGTTCGTAGGATTTCTTTTCCTCTTCCACGTACATCCGGAGCCGCTGTGTCAGCTCGTCGAAGTCCACCTGGTGGCCGTCGAACTCGGGGCCGTCCACGCAGACGAACCGGGTCTTTCCGCCCACGGTCACGCGGCAGGCGCCGCACATGCCCGTGGCGTCCACCATGATGGGGTTCAGGCTGACCGTCGTGGGAACGTTGAAGGGTTCGGTGGTCTTGCAGACGAAACGCATCATGGGAACGGGTCCGATGCCGACAACCATCTTGACGTCGTCTCTTTCTTCGAGTATCTGCTTGAGGACGTCCGTGACGAATCCGTGATGGCCGTAGCTGCCGTCGTCGGTGGTGATTCGCAGGTCATCCGTCACGCCTTTCATCTCCTCCTCGAGGATGAGAAGATCCTTCGTCCGGGCGCCGATGATGCCGATAACCTCGTTGCCTGCCTCCTTGTACCCCCGCGTGATGGGATAGAGAACGGCAACCCCGGTTCCGCCCCCCACGCAGATGACGGGGCCGTCGTATTTCTTGATGTGCGTTGGCATGCCCAGAGGGCCAATGACGTCGATGAGGGCGTCGCCCGGCTCCAGGGTGGCCAGATGCGCGGTGGTTTTTCCAACTACCTGGAAGATGATGGTGAGGGTGCCCTTTTCCAAGTCCTGTTTCGCCATGGTGAGGGGAATCCTCTCACCCTTTTCATCGATCCTTAGGACGATGAACTGGCCTGGCTTGGCCTTCCTGGCGACCCGGGCCGCTTCCACTTCCAGTTGGCAGACAGTCCCTTCCGCCATAACCTTTTTGTCAACGATCTTGTACAAAGCTCAAACCTCCTGTAAGTTGTTGAGAAATTTTAATAAATCTGCCTGAACGAAAAAGCAGATTGACCTTTACGTGCCTAAATTAATATCTCGTGTAGGTGCAGGCCTGGATTTCATCCTTTCTCGATTCTTCCTCGTATCCAAAAACCGTGAAGTAGAGGGCACGGTCAAAGAACTGCGTGAGCCGCTGGCTCAAGTCGAAGACCATGGACAGGTCCAGGGCGTCCTTGAAGGATTTCTCGCTGAGGATCTTGTCCCAGATCTCCTTTTTTAGGAGCAGCAGGGAGTAGATGACTTCGTGCAGGGCGAACCCTTCCTGGAAGCGTTTTTTCCCCAGTTCCGTGTAGTCCCGCTTGATGTCTTCCTTGGTGGCCTCGTGGCTTATCCAATGGCCGAGCTGGGCGTAGAAGTTGAGGGCGCGCTTGTAGAGTATCTGCTCCGAGAATTCCCGGTAGGTGGGGGTGAACGGATTCTTTTTTACGGAATCGAGCCATCTCTTGGTGAGCTCGTCGGCGTTTCCCTCGATGAGTTGGACCAGCTCGTTGGTAAACATTGCCGCCTCCTTTATCCGGTGGGATTTAAACGTGATTTTCCTACCATATCTTTATGGGACTGTCAATTCGTATGAATTCCGACTTCAGCCTGTCGATCTTGTAGTTCCCATTTTTGCGGATTTTTGTTATATTGTTTAAGAAAAATAGACAGGTTTAAAAGTTGGAAAGAGATATCGAGTCATTGTTAAATACGGCCTTGACGGCCGCAAGAAAAGCGGGCGAGTACCAGAAGGAGCGGTTTCTCCGTCCCACGGAGGTCTTTTTCAAGGGGGCCATCGACCTTGTCACCGACGTGGACAGGGAGAGTGAAACAATTATCCTGGATATCCTCCGCGAGGCCACGCCTGACGACGTGGATATCCTCTCGGAAGAAACTCCGTTTAACGCCACCAACGCCCCCTTGCTCTGGATCGTGGACCCCCTCGACGGAACGACGAACTATGCCCACGGCTACCCCTGTTTCAGCGTTTCCATCGCCCTTCAGGAAGGCAGGGACCTGACTCTCGGGGTAGTTTATAACTCGGTCACGGGGGATTGCTACACGGCCGTCAAGGGAAAGGGCGCCTTCAAGAACGGCCGTCCCTTGAAGGTGTCGAACACGGCGCGCGTCGAACACGCCCTGCTCTGCACGGGGTTTCCCTACGACGTGGGGACCTCCCGCAGGAATAACATCCGGGAATTTTCAACGGTCATCCGCCGCGCCCAGGGGATTCGCAGGGACGGAAGCGCCGCCCTCGATCTCTGCCGGGTGGCGGAAGGCGCCTTCGACGGGTTCTGGGAGCTGAAACTGAAACCCTGGGACGTGGCCGCGGGCGTCCTCATCGCGCGGGAGGCGGGAGGAACGGTGACCACCCTCGAGGGGGCTCCTTTCGACCTTTTCGCCGACACCATTCTCTGCACGAACGGCCTGATTCACGAGGCGCTCCAAATTCTCCTGCATGAGCCCGCGTAAGCCGCTTATGACCCGTCGAGCCTGGCTGTCCTTGACACTCAGGGGGCTGGCGGCTCTTGCCACCGCCGCGATCCTTCCGTGTCGGAAGCGCGCCCGGGCCGAAGAACCCATTCCTGCCCCCGAGAGAAAATCCTCCATCGGCGCGACTTTCGCCAACGAGGTGATGACCTTCACGGCGGGTTTTCTTCTGTTCCCCGTGGCGGGGGACGCGCAGATAAGCCTCGTTCCCGCGGGACGCGCGGGAAGATACCGCGCGAGCCTGACCGGGAAGACCCGAGGTGTCATCGCCTTTTTTACCCGCCACCGCGAAGACACGCATATCAGCGAACTTGTGGAAAACGGGGAGAAGAACCGGTTCATCTGCACCCGCCTCATCCGGGACACGAAAATCGGGCACAGCCACACGACTAAGATTTTCGAAATGGACTATGAAAAGCGGCGACTGACAGTCACCCGCGTCAAGGGAAAGCGCAAAAGCGTCCACGTCAAATCGATTCCCCCCGGGGTCATCTATGACGATCCCTTGACGGCATTCTACAACTTCCGCTTTGGCGTTTACGGTCCCGTGCGCCACGGAGAAAGTTATAAGATCAATACGATACCTGGCAAGAAAGCCAATCACATCTTTCTGCGCGTGGCCTCAAAGGGGGAAACAAGACGCAAAAAAGGGAATTTCCCCTTTTCGAACCAGGCGGAATACCTCGTCTATCTCCGTATAGCCCCCGACATCGTCAAGTCGAAGAAGGGGAAATTGGAAGGCTGGGTAACCGGCGGGCTTGTTCCCCTCTACGGGGTCGCCAAGGACGTCATCTTCTTTGGCGACGTGAAGGGGAAACTGGTGCACTACGTGAAGGGGCTCACCCTTCAGTCTCCTCTGTAAAGGGACGAATGCCTTTGAATCCAGCCCTCTAAATACCGAATGGAGCGTTTCGTGGCGCCTTGGTAGTTTTCAAACATCCTGAAACACCTTTCGCGAATTTCTCCCCGCCGCTTCGGATCTTCAAGGAGACGAATCAATAGATCTGACAGTTCCTTGGCGTCCGAAACCTCAAATGCCACGGCCTCTTTGAGGGTAATGTCTCTAATCTCCCGGAAGTTTTCCATATTGGGGCCGAAGATGGTCGGCACGCCGTAGCGGAGAGACTCCAGGGGGTTGTGCCCCCCGATGGGCGCCAGGCTTCCCCCCACGAAGGCCACGACCCCCAGCTGGTACAGGCGGACGAGCTGTCCCAGGGCGTTTACCAGGAGGATATCCCACGCCGCATCGACGGATTCCTTTCCGTTCCACTTGGCGTAGGCCAGGCCCCGGGTCGCGAGGGCCTCCTCGAACTGGGACAGGGCATACAGGTGGCGGGGAATGATGATCCATTTTATCCGGGGGAAGGCCTCTTTCAGGGCCAGGTAGGCGTCGATGAGGTCTGAAAACTCGCCGGGGTGGATGCTCCCGGCGATCCACGCGAACTCTCCCTCGTTGAGGTGGAGGGTCAGGCGGAGGCGGCGCGCCTTGGCGGCGCTCAAGGGGCTGTATGCCGCGTCGAATTTCACGTTGCCCGTGACGTGTATCCTGTCCTCGGGGGCGCCCAGCGCCTTCATCCTCTCTGCGTCTTGTTCCGTCTGAACCAGGAAGAGTTCGACACACCCCAAGACGCGCCGGAAGAAGAAACGAAAGGCCCGGTAACGAGAAAAAGACCTGTCCGAGATCCGTCCGTTGAAGAGGGCGATATGCGCCTTCCGCCTTTTCATGCAGAAAAAGAGATTGGGCCATAACTCCGTCTCCGCCACAAGGAGAAACTCGGGACGGCACTTCCCAGCCACGCGGCAGACCGACCCGATGAAATCGAGGGGAAGCAAAAAAATCTTTTTCGCGCCCTTTATCAGGGCCTTTGCCTGCTTCCTGCCCACGGGGGTGCTGGCCGAGAAGGCCAGGTCGTGCCGCGGAAACTTCTTAACCAGTTCTCCGCAAATGGGGGCGGATACCTTGACTTCCCCCAGGGAGGCGGCGTGAACCCAGATGGAAGGCGCCTGCAGGGCCTCCCGGAATACATCCGAAAACCCCAGGCGCTCCGCCAGCCCCTTTCGAAGGCGCTCGTTGACGAGCAACAGGACCAGCCATACCGGAGAAAAGACAATCAGGAAAAACACTTGCACCACGTTATAGAGAAAAAACACCAGATTCATCCTTTCCATGGGGCTCTTTCATAAGGTCACACTTCCGCCCAAACTCCCGTTTCGCAGTAATGTTCCACCGTCTCCGTCATGCGCCGCATCGTTTTCTCCAGCTCCGCCCGCTTGATCTCCCTCTCCTCCTTCGTCAGTCTCCTCGGAACCCAGAAGGGGGCGCCGTAAAAAAAGACGCCCTTGGAAAAGGGATACGGGATGATGAATCGATCCCAGCTCGAAAAGACCTTCTTCGCGGTGCTCGAAAAGGCGACGGGGATGATAGGGGTTCCCGTGAGCCGCGCCAGGTCGATAACCCCCATCTGAACCGTGTGCCTCGGACCTTTGGGGCCATCGGGGGTCAAAACAACGCAGTCCCCGTTGGAAAGCGCGCGAAGCCCGCCCCGCAGGGCGCTCAGCCCGCCCCGCGTCGTGGATCCCCGGAAACTCTCTAAACCGAAGTAACGAATGATGCGGGTGATCAGCTCTCCGTCCCGGTGCCGGCTTACCATGACCTTTGCCCGCCGCCGATAGGGAGACACCACCATCATCAGCATGTGGCCGTGCCAGAATACGCTGATAAAGGGCTTGTTCTCTCTGTCGAGCCGGGCGATGAACTGGACCTCCCCCCTTTCCTCGAAACGCATTGTCCAACTCAGGACCTTGACGACCACGAATCCCACGAAGGGGACGACGTGAACCGTCAGGCTATTCCGCAGGCGCTTCCAGAACGTACCCATTTCTTACCTGAAGGTCGAAAAGCTGGCGATAGTGGCCTCCGGCCGCGAAGAGACTTTCATGGGTGCCTTCCTCCACGATGCGTCCGTTTTCCAGGACGTAGATGCGATCCGCGCCGATCACGGTGGAAAGGCGGTGGGCAACGACGAGGACCGTCCGGCTGGCCATCAGGTTGTTTAGGCCCTTCTGCACTTCCACCTCCGCCTCGGCGTCGAGGGACGAGGTGGCCTCATCGAGGATGAGCAGGGGCGCGTTTTTGAGCATGGCGCGGGCGATGGAAATCCGCTGGCGCTCCCCGCCGGACAGCTTCACCCCCTTCTCCCCGATGACCGTGTCGTAACCCTGGGGGAGACTCATGATGAAATCGTGGGCGTTGGCCAGCTTGCTTGCCTCGATGATTTCGTCCATCGACACGTCTTGGTTCCCGTAGGCGATGTTGTTTCGAACCGTGTCGTTGAAGAGGATGATCTCCTGGGTGACCATGGCGATCTGGGAACGGAGAGAGGCGATTTTGAAATTTCGGATATCTGTCCCGTCAAACATGATGCGTCCCTCCGTAACGTCGTAAAATCGAGGGATCAGGTTGAGCAGGGTCGATTTTCCGCTTCCGCTCTTTCCCACGAACGCGACCATTTTCCCACGGGAGACGGAGAAGGTGATGTCTTGCAGGGCCATCTCCCCGTCGTAGGCGAATCCCACGCGGTCGAAGCCGAGGGTCCGCCAGTTTGCGGGAAAGTCGATAGCGTCCGGCGCCTCGACCACCTTGGGCGCGATGTCCATGACATCGAAGATCCGCCGGGCCGCGGAAAGCCCCTCCTGCACCACGCTGTTGGATTTGTTGATCTTCTTGATGGGCTGATACAGCATGAAGAGGGCCGTCATGAAGGAGAAAAAGGTCCCGGGCGTGGCGTGTCCCTTCAAGACCTGGTAGCCGCCGATCCAGATGATGGCCGCGATTCCCAGGCCGCCCAGGGTTTCCATCACGGGGGACGAAAGGGCCCGCACCTTCTGAATCTTCATGTAGATACGAAAGAGCCGCTCGTTTTCCACGCTGAACCGGCGCTTCTCGTAGTCCTCCATCCCGAAGGCCTTGACGATGCGGATCCCCGTGATGGCCTCGTGGATAATCATGGACAGATCCCCGATGGTCTCCTGGCTCCGGGTGCTGAATTTGAAGAACTTTCTGCCGAACGCGACGATGGGATAGACGGCAACGGGGAGAACCAGCATGGCAATGCACGCCAAGCGCCAGTTTCGGTAAAAGACGACGAAGATGAGGCCCGCGATGGTAAAGAAATCCCGCAGCAGGCTCGTTACCGCGCCGGAGACGGCGCCCCGCAGCAGGTTCACATCATTGATGAGCCGGGATAAAATTGCCCCCGTGGCGTTTTTGAAATAGTAGGAGAGGTCCAGGTCCTGGAGATGGAAGTAGAGGTCCCGCCGGATATTGGCCACGATCCTCTGCCCGATGAAGGCCATCAGGTACCGCTGGCCATACATGGCGCCCCCCTTCAAAAGGTAGAGCGCGATGACTACGAGGGGCAGGATCATGAGCTTGAAGACATCCTTGTTGAGGAAGATGTCGTCGAGCACCGGTTTGACGAGGTAGGCCGAAAAGGCCGTGGTGAACGCCACGACCACCATGCAAACCATGGCCACGAGGAGGCGGCCCATGTAAGGCCTCACGTAACCGTAGAGACGCTTGATTTCCGGATGCTTACGCAGGGTTTTCCGCAACATAACGATAGATGACCTCTGCCGTTCTCTGGGAAGCGCCAGGGCCCCCAAGTTTTTCCCTGATTTGTTTCAATTCACCCCTTATCTCTTGCAACCTGCCCGGCGTTTCCAGCATGGCCCGGCACGCCCCCACGATTCTTTCCGGGGTCGCGTCATACTGGATCAACTCCGGATAGATCTCCTTTCCCGCCACGATGTTCGCCAGGCCGATCCATGGGACCCGGAGCAGGACCCTTCCCAACAGATAAGAGACGAAGGAAACCTTATACACGATAACCGCCGGGACCGCAAGAAGCGCCGCCTCCAGGGTGGCCGTTCCGGAGGCCATGACGATGAGGTCACATCCGCCCATCACCCGCGTCGAGTCGTTTTCAACAATCTCCACGGAAAGGCCCTCCGCCTGGAAGGTGTTCCGCAGCCTTTCCGGGGAGATTCCGGGCGCCGCCGGGATCACGTGCTCGAGGGGAATCGCCGTCTCCCGGTCCAGCAGGCCCGCTGCCTTGGCCATGACGGGCAGAAGACGGTCCACCTCCGAATTCCGGCTCCCGGGCATCCAGCCGATCCGCCGGTTTTCACCCCCGGGGCGTTTATAGTCTTCCCACTCCGACAACTTATCCACGAGGGGATGCCCCACGAAGCTCACCTTGACGCCATGCGCCTCGTAAAAGTCCTTTTCGAAGGGAAGAATCACCACCATTTCTTCCACGTTCCGCGCGATTCGCCTGACCCGGCCCCGCCGCCAGGCCCAGACCTGGGGACTGATATAAAACACCACGGGCACCCCCAGCTTCCTCGCCCGCCCCGCGAAGAAGAGGTTGAACTCCGCGTAGTCAATAAGCACCACTATCCGGGGGGGATTTTCCTTTATTTGCCGGATCAGCCACCGGTAGGCCCGCACCAACCTGGGCAGGATGGAAAGAACTTCCACCGTTCCCACGACCGCCAGATCCCGGACGTGATACCCGATATCCACGCCCGCCTCCGCCATCCTGTCTCCCCCGATTCCCACGAATTCGAGGGCGGGGTCCGCGCGTCTCATCTCGGTAACCAAGGCAGCCCCATGGAGATCCCCCGAGGTTTCCCCGGCGACGATGAGTATCCGTTTACCCTCGGCCATGCCTGATTACGGGTTAAGTGAAATGGTTTTCAGCCGGCGCTGCATTTCTTCCTTGATGGTCATGGCCAGCCGGAGGGCCTTCAAGCCATCCTCTCCCGAAACTTTCACGGGTTCCTTACCCGCCACGGCCTTCAAGAAAGAGGCTATTTCCTCCTGCAGGGCATCCTTCGGCGGGACCTTCAATTTTCTCGGCATGATGATGGGACGTCCCAGGACCTGCCGGTCAACCTTTTTGACCCAGGCGACTTCGTGGTTCAACAGGTCGATGGACAGGTAGCCGTTCTGCTGGAAGAGCCTAAACTTCCGGGTTTTTTCCTTCGATACCCGGCTTGCCGTGAGATTGGCCACGCACCCGCTCGCAAACTCGAGGCGGACATTGGCGATATCCCCCTGAGGGGTCAAAACGGGCACCCCCGCCGCGGAAATGTGCGTCACGGGGCTGTTCACGTAGTGGATGACAAGGTCGAGGTCGTGGATCATCAGGTCGAGCACCACGTCCACGTCCGTTCCACGCCTTGAAAAATTCCCAAGGCGGTGAACCTCCACGAAGAGAGGGCGTTGAATCAGGGGATCCGCCCTCAGGATCGCGGGGTTGAAACGTTCCACGTGGCCGACCTGGAGCGTGACCCCCGCCTTTTCCGCCGTCTCGATCAACGCCTCGGCCTGTTCCGGCGTGGTGGAAAGGGGTTTCTCGATGAGCGCGTGAAGCCCGTGGGAGAGGCACATTATTCCCACATCGAAATGGGTCGACGTGGGCGTGGCGATACTGACCGCCTCTACCTTGCCGAACAGGTCCCGGTAATCCGTGAAATAGGGAATGCCCAGGGATTTTGCCACCTTCTTCGCGCGTTTTTGGTCGATATCGGCGATGGCAACCAGGTTACAGGTTTCGAGGCTTTTATACTTCTGTGCGTGAAAGGCGCCCAGGCGCCCAACCCCGATAACCCCAACCTTGACGGGATTCATTACCTGCAGATTCCACGTGACGTTGTTTTGAGAAAGTCGACGAATTTCCGGACCGCCTCAATTTCTCCGATGGCGTCCGATTCGATCTGTTCAATACCTTCCGACATCTTCATTTTTGACCTGAAGATCAGGCGGTAGGCCTTTTTCAAGGCGGAAATTGTCTCTTCCGAGAAATCGTGACGGCGCAGGCCGATGGTATTGAGTCCGTAAAGTTTAGAGCGTCCCCCCGCCGCCTTCACGTAGGGGGGAATGTCGAGGGAGACTCCCGTCATTCCGCTGACGAAGGCGTAGGATCCAATCCGGGCAAACTGGTGGACGGCCGAAAGGGCCCCTATAATCGCAAAGTTCTCGATGGTAACGTGACCGGCGAGTGTCGCCACGTTGGCGAGGATATTGTAATCTCCAATGATACAGTCGTGGGCCACGTGGACGTAAGACATGAGAAAATTGCCGTTGCCTATCCGCGTCTGTCCGCCGCCCCCAACGGTTCCCCGGTTGATGGTGACGTATTCACGAATCACATTTCCATCCCCTATCGCGAGGGTGGTTTCTTCCCCCTTGAACTTGAGGTCCTGAGGGATTTCACCCACGGAGGCGAACTGGTAGATTTTACAATTTTTTCCGATGGTTGTCGGTCCCTTGACCACGGCATGGGACCCGATGAAGGAGCCATCCCCGATGACCACGTTCCCCTCAATGACCGCGTAGGGCCCAATTTCCACGTCGTTTCCCAGGTTTGCTTCCCTGGATATGACTGCTGTTGGATGTATTTTAAGCAATTTTTCCTCTTTTCTTCTTATTTTATTCTATTTTTTTTCCAGGGCTGCCAGCATGCGGGCCTCCGCCACGACGGTTCCTTCCACGCGGGCGTAGGCCTGGAACGACCAGTAGACGCCTCCACGGTGCTTTAGAATCTCCGCCTCGAGCATGAGCTGGTCACCCGGTATCACGATGCGGCGAAACTTTGCCTTGTCGATTCCCATGAAATAGACAGCCCGGTCCTTGACGTTATACTGTTTGATTGTTTCGAATGCCAGGATTCCCCCTGCTTGCGCCATCGCCTCGAGGATCAAGACCCCCGGCATGATGGGGCGCCCCGGGAAATGCCCCTGAAAAAAGGGTTCATTTACCGTAACATTCTTCAACGCGAGGATCCTTTTCCCCAGCTCGATCTCAATGACACGGTCGACGAGCAGGAAGGGGTAGGCATGAGGCAAAAGGGTCTGAATCTTCTCAATAGAAATCATAAATCCTCTCCTTGGGGCATTAATGCTTCCAACTTGCGTTCCAATCCGTCAATCTTCTTTTCCAATTGCCTTAACTTTTTGCGCATCTCCGGAAGTTTTTGGTATATGGACGCGGCTTTGAAAAATGTCTTGACCGGGATGGCTGGTGTTCCGCACAAGATTTCCCCGTCCTTGACTGTGTTGTGGATCCCAGATTGGGCCGCTATTTTAACGCCTTTTCCGATACGGATGTGCCCCGCCACTCCTACTTGACCCGCCAGGATCGTTCCATCTCCGACCTCGGTGCTCCCCGCGATCCCGACCTGGGCCACGAGAATCACACGGTCGCCGATTTTCACATTGTGCCCCACCTGAACCAAGTTGTCGATTTTTACGCCTTCGCCGATAACCGTGTTTCCAAGGGTTCCCCGGTCAACGGTACTGTTTGCCCCTATTTCCACGTCGTTGCCGATAACAACTCCCCCTACCTGGGGGATCTTCAGATGCTCTCGCCCGTCCCACGCGTAACCAAAACCATCCGACCCAATCACAACCCCACTATGGAGAATGACCCGGTCTCCAAGACGGCAGGCAGGGTAGACCTTGGCGCCGGAGTAGAGGATACACTCCTTGCCAAGAACGGAACGTTCCCCCACGAAGACATGGGGATGAATGATACATCCGTTCCCGATAACGGCGCCCTTTTCGATACAGGCGAAAGGGGCAACGGAGACGTTTTCTCCCAGGTTGGCCTCTGGGTGTATCGACGCGAGAGGGCTTATTTCTCCCGTGGAACGGGGCCTCGGGTGGAATAACATCTGCGATTTGGCGAAGGCCGCATAGGGATTCTCCACCAATAGGAGATTCTTGCCCGGCGCCTTTATCCCTTTCGGGACGATAACGGCGGCGGCGCGCGTCTCCTTCAAGTGAGAGGACTTTTTGGGATCGGACAAAAACGTGAGGTCTCCATCCCCCGCCTGTTCGATGGGGGCGATCCTTGAAACCCTCAATGAGGCATCCCCTATCAGTTCGGCGCCAAGCTTCTCAGCAAGCTCACCCAAAGAAAAAAGGGGCTTTTCACCCATGGACTCGATTTTCTTCCTTTTACTTTGAATCCTGTGTTCTTTGTGACTGTTACTTTTTCTTGTCGTATTCCTGGTCGTAGATCTTGATGATGGTGTTCGTGAGATCCAGGGAATCTGGCGCGTAAAGGAGGCCGCTTCTGGTCTTCTCAAAGATCATGGCGTAACCCTCTTTTCGGGCATAGGTAAAAATGATTTTCTGGATTTCACGAATGATTTTTTTCGACATCTCCATTTCCTTGGTTCGAGCGTCCGCTCGGAGATTTTTCAGGTAAAGCTGGTATTCTCCAACCTTCTTCTGGTATTCCCGTTCCTTCTGAACACGAACATCCTCGGCGAGGAGGGCCCCCTGTTTTTCGAGTATCTGTTTCATGGATTGAAGGTCTTTCTTTTTCTTCTCCGCCTCCGCGCGCCTCTTATTCATGTAGGCCACGAATTTTTTACGCGCCGCCTTGCCTGCTTTACTTTCATTAACGGCCTTTTCCATGTCCACGTATCCCAGTTTGGTGGGCAGCGCCGCGCAGGTTCCGATAGCCACCGTCAAAACACTCCCAAATCCCACGAGTGCCGCCAGAATAACGGCGAACCAAATTGCCTTTCTCAGATCCATAATCCTATTGTTCATTTTACGCTCCTCGATAACCTCGATACTTTGTAAGGTTTTGCTTAGAAGTACTGTCCCACGGTGAATTCCATGACACTCTGCTTCTCGTCACCCTTTTTGTTCAGGTTATACCCCCACTCAAGCCGCAAAGGCCCCATGGGGGATAACCACCGAATTCCGAATCCGGCGCTGGTCCTTATTTCGCCAATATCGCTCCACGAATCGAACCCTTTCCCAGCGTCGAAGAAAACGACCCCTTTCAGGCCGATCTCTTTATAGAGGGGAAAAATCAGCTCACAGTTCATGATAACCTCGTTTTTGGCGCCAATGGCATCCCCGTTTTCGTCTCTTGGTCCGGCATATCCGTATTCAAACCCGCGGATGGATTTCAGCCCTCCCACGAAGAATTTTTCCGTAATGAGCAGTTTTTTGCCACCGTAACTGTCCATAGAGCCAACCCGGCCGTGGAGCATGATCGTTGTGTCCCAGAAAAAGGGATGATACCAACTGGCATCCGCGATGGTCTTCCAGAAATCCACGTCTCCCCCGAGGGGTCCGCCGCCGTTTTCGAAGGAAAGAGATTCCCTGGAGCCGCGGGTCGGGTCGAGGCGGCTGTTTCGGCGGTCCCTGATAAGATTGAACAGGATTTTGCTTTCCAGTCGCCGTCCCCTCTGATCCTTGACGTAAATAGAGGCCGTTTCGTCAATGTTGTAGACATCCACATCCTGAAGGGTGTAGCGGACGGAACCATAGATCCCCCACCAGGGGAGGGGACGGCCAAGCTTCACGCTGCCGCCCGATGTCTTGGAGCTGAAACTGTCGTATTCATACCGGTCGTGGTAGAGATCCAGACCCATGGAGTAGATACTGTCCCGGATGGCGGGATTAACAAAACTAAAGCGGAAGAACTGGCTCTTGGACCCCATGTCGCCCCGGAGTTTTACAATATACCCGCGTCCAAAGAGATTTTTGTGTTCGATGCTGCCCGTCAACATGAGGTTTTCCTGGGTGCTGTAACCGGCGCCGATCCCGACGGATCCCCACTTCCCCTCCTCGACCTTGACGTCCACGTCGACCGAGTTCTTTTTTTCGGGGTCTTTATGTGTGGAGATGTCCACCTTCTCGAAAAGCCCGGATTCCTTCAACCGGTGCCGGCTGACCTTCAACTTTCGTCCGGAGTAGAGTTCACCTTCCACGAAGGCCAGGTCCCTCCGAATCACGTTGTCCCGGGTGGAAAGATTCCCGGTGATATTGACCTTCCCAAAGTAGGTGATTTCTCCCTTCGAAATGTCGTAGGTAATCTTGACCGTCCTGTTTTTTTTGTCCAGCTTCGTGATGGGGTTGACATCCACATAGGCGTAGCCTTGATCCGAATAAAGGTTCGTCAACGCCGTGATGTCCGATCTGACTACGGAACTGCTGTAAATCTTTCCTGCCTTCGTCTTGACGAGCTTCATCAGCTCCTTTTTCGGCTTGAGAAGATCGCCGCGAATACCGATCGACGAAACTTTGTACTGTGGGCCTTCGTGAATCTTGAAGGTGATGTAGATGGATTTCCCGTCCTTCGAGATCTTGATGTTGGGTTCGTCCACCTTGACCTCCAGGAACCCCTGGTCGAAATAGGCCGCCTTAATCATCTCCGTGTCCAGTTTCAGTATCTCGCGGTTCAGCTTTCCAGTGCCGGTCAGCCAGGAAAGCCAGTTCCGCGTCTTGGTGTGGATGACCTTCCTCAGCTTCTTTGCTTTGATGTGCTTGTTGCCCACGAAGGTGATTTTCTTGATGTAGCCCCGCTTCCCTTCGTCGATGGTGAAATGAATCGCCGCTTCATTTCCTTCAAGAAGTTCCACTTTATAGTCAATTTTGGCGTTGTAGAATCCCTTGTCCGCGTATACCGCCTTCAACTCACGAATGGCTTTGTGAATTTTATCGGTATTCAGAATCGTGTATTTTAAGCCCGCCAGCTTGGAGGAGACATCCTCCCGTTTCAGTTCCTTGTTCCCCTTGAAGAAAATCCTCACGATGTAGGGCTTCTCGACAACGAGAAAAGTCAAGAGCTTACCATTGGATAGGTTCTTCACGTCGGCCTGGACGTCCTTAAAATATCCCATTCTGTAGATCGCCTTGAGATCCTCCTGAACCGTAGCCATATCGAATGGATTCCCCGGTTTGCTTTTGATAACGGCAAGAATCGCGTCTTTGCCGACCTTACGGTTTCCAACGATATCGATACGGACGATCTGGCTCTGTGCATAGAGAGAAACGACGCCTGCCAGAACGAGCAAAAAGGAAACAGTTGCTATCCTCAGCCCTTTCTTCATATATCCCTTCCCCATCCAAGGTTAAAGTTGTTTCTATCTAACAGATTACTTGATTGTTGTAAACACTTTGTGCCGAAAGAAGCCTTGGAAATGAGTTTACGAGATTTTTGGTGTCTCCCGCCAAAGCCTACGAGGTTTTTTTCGACTCTCCCGCCACATAGACTACGTTTTTCGTCCCTTTTTTCCCGTGGTACATCGCTTTATCCGCGGTTTCCAAAAGTTCCTTGAAACTCTTTGTCTGATCGGGGTACGTCGCAACACCCATGCTAACCGTTAGGCGGATATTCTCCCTTTCACACGACTGAAAAGGATGGCTCGCGATTCCGGACCTGATCCGTTCACCGATTTGTTTCGCCTGTTCCTGGTTCGTGGCTGGTAAAACGACCACGAATTCATCGCCGCCATACCGGAATATCAATTCTCCCTTGCGAAGATTCTTTTTAAGAATTTCAGCCACCTCTTGGAGTATCTTGCTGCCAATAAGGTGACCATAGGTATCATTTACCATCTTGAAATCATCGATATCCATGAAAAGCACCGATACCGGATATTTTCCTTTGTCCGCTTCTCGAAGTTCTTTCTCCATGAGACGTTGAAAAGAGCGCATATTGTAAAGGTCCGTCAGATCGTCTTTCAGCGCAATTTCGCGTGCTTTCAGAAATTCCATGAGATTCGAAAAGATGATTCTCGACTCTTTCAACAACTCTTCTATCTTGGGAACCACCGGCACGATAAATTCCCGGGAACGTGGCCCCATGTCAAAACCAAGTACTCCCTTTCCTATGGCGTCATTCCCAAGGATGACAAAAACAAATTTTTCTTGTTCCCCCACTACCATCTCCATAGGGGGAGGCATGTCTCCATGGTCAATTAAGGTAATGGCTTCTCTTTTTTGCATAAGCCAGTCAGGTTTTTGGATAAGAGATTGCTGAATAGCCTTCTCCGCCTCCCTCGACAAACCAATGGATTGAAGTAGTTCAAATCGCTGATCTTTTCCAGGAGCTTTGAAGAACACAATCGCCTTTTTTGAGGTCAGGATCTTGGCGATAAAAAGAACCAGGATATAAAAAAACCTGTCAATACTGCGGCACAGGTTCAATTGTTGACAAACCTGAAAGATCCCTTCCAGGGCGGGAGATTGACTTGAATGGAGCGCGAAAATGGCGCGCTGGAACATCCTTTTGAAATCATCTTCCTGAAAAGGTTTGAAAAGATAATCCGTGATTCCCATTCGAAACCCTTTGATGATAGACTCGGGCTCACGGGTTTTCGTAATGAAAACAATGGGAATTCTGGGATAGAGCGTCCGAACCTCTGACACAAACTCTTCGAAATCTGTCCCTTGCTGAAAGGGATCCGTCAGGATGATATCGAAGGTATCGTTCTTTATTTCGTTAACCCCTGGCAGTTGCGCCATTTCCGCGATATCGACATCATAATGCTCCGTAAGTATTTTTCTCGCCATAACACGGTACACGTGTTCTTTCTCAATTAGAAGGACACGTATCGGTTGCTCACCCAATCTTCAAGAACCTTTTCCCGTTTTCGTTGTAAAAGGATTTATTTTTTTTGCATCAACGGTTTCTTCTCAATGGCCTTCACGAGCAAGGTCATGATCTTGTTCAACGGCGTGGGAATCCCGTGTTTCTCCCCAAGCTCCCAAACCTTCCCGTTCAAGGTATCGATCTCGGTCCGCCGACCGGCCTCGATGTCCTGGAGCATGGAGATCTTATTGTCTCCGACCCCGGAAAGGGCGTGAATGACGAACCCGGCGGGGTCCTCTAGCTCCTTGCTTGGATCGTTGATGTCCTTGAAGTGAAGCCCCATGGCCTTGGCCACGTTGTAGGTTTCCACCGCCAGCTCCCGGATCAGCTGGTTGGTCTCTTCGCATTCGATGAGCTGGTTTCCCGTGAACCCCGTGATGGCCGCGACGCAGTTGCACGCCACGTTCGCCAGGAGTTTCCGCCAGATGGCGTTTAGGATATTGCCCACGATAATTTCCGTTTCGAAACCGGCATCGTCCAGCGTTTTAATGATCTCCTTAAGCCGGGGATCCTCCTTGCCGTCATATCTTCCGATCCTTACACCGCCAACCCCGCCGTTGTACTTGATCTCGTTAGGTCCCAGGACCATGGCGCTATGGGCCGTGACGCCCCCCACCACCCGTTCCTTCGGGACGTACTTGGCGATGACATCCAGGTTTCCCAAGCCGTTCTGAACTGACATGACATAGGTGTCCGGACCGATCATCGGCCGGGCCATTTTGACGGCGGATTCCGTGTGATACCCCTTCACGGAAATCTGGACTAGGTCCATGATTCCGACGGAAGCGGGGTCATCCGTGATTTTGACGGGCACATTAATGACGGATCCGTCGGGCATGTGCATGATTAGACCATTTTTCTGAATCGCTTCCACGCGTTTCTTGTCGATTTCGATCAGGGTTACATCGATTCCCGCGCGCGTCAGCAGCGCGCCGAACGTTCCCCCAAGAGCTCCGGCTCCAACAATCGCCATTTTCATAATTTGTCCCCTCCTTAGATGATTTTTTACCTACACACTAACTTACTCATTTTTAATACACTGATTGGGGTTGTTCGTCAACATAACCTCTTCCTCCCAATTCCTATTTTTCGGATAATTTTATCCCAAAACGAAACGAAGAGACGGGATTTTTCTTGTCTTTCCTTTGCAATTAATCCGGAATGATGTAAATAGACGGCATGAAAAAAAACGGTCGCGGAACCCAGGAAACCCTTACCCCTGAGCAACAATCCAGAAAAATCCGCGCTATGTTCAGCGGGATCGCGGAGAGGTATGATTTTCTCAACCGGCTTTTGAGTTTGGGCATCGATACCCGGTGGCGGAAACGGTGCATCCGGGTTTTGCGTCAAAGTATGAAAACCGACGGCCCTATCCTCGACCTGGCCGCGGGGACGGGAGACCTGGCCCTGGCCCTTGATAAACGGACATCCCCGGGATTCCGCGTCGTCGCGGCGGATTTCTCCCTGGAGATGCTGAAGATTCTCAAAATGAAAAGGGGCCCGTCATGCGGGATCCTCATCGTCACGGCCGACGGCCTTTCCCTCCCTTTCAGGACCGGGATGTTTTCCGGCGCCACCATCGGATTCGGCATCCGGAACTTCACGGACCGATCCGCCGCCCTCCGGGAACTTAACCGGGTCCTCAAGCCGGGGGGCATCCTGGCCATCCTCGAGTTTTCCATCCCCCGGGGAAGGCTTCTACGGTTTTTCTACCTCCTCTACTTCGAGAAGATACTGCCTCTCATCGGCGGGGTATTCTCCAGCCGTTCCGCTTACAGCTATCTCCCGGAATCGGTCCGAAAGTTTCCCCCGCCGGAGACCTTCACGGTCATGATCCGCAACGCGGGGTTCAAGGAGGTCCAGGCCTCTCCCCTGACCGGGGGTATCGCCGTTCTCTATACCGCGGAAAAACCTCTTATTGATCCATCTGGAAAAACTCGGTCGGGGCGGATTCCTTGACCTCGTCCGAATACTTCTTCGGTTCCGTTCCCTCCTTGAAACACTCGAGATAGGCGTGCGGCGTTCCGGGACGGGCGAGAAGCCCCGTCTTGGGATCGATGCTCACGAAGACGATCCCCGCCGGCACGTCGAATTCCCTGGCCGGCAGCCCATTCAGGGCCTCCTTCATGAACTTCGTCCAGATGGGGCAGGCCGCCCGCGAACCCGTTTCGCTCCTCCCCAGTGAATACTCGTTATCGAACCCCACCCAGACCCCCGTCAGGATCTGGGGCGTATATCCCATGAACCACGCATCCCGGAAATTGCTCGTGGTGCCCGTCTTCCCCGCGCAGGGACGTTTGAGGGCCTTCGCCCGCCAGCCCGTCCCACGCTTAACCACGTCCTCCAGGATATTCGTCAGGATATAGGCGGTCTGGTCACTGATGACGTGCTCGGGCCTGAGTGCTTTCAACTCGTCTTTCCCCTGTTCCTTCGGCGGGCTTTCCGCCTCCTCCGCCTCCGTTCCGGGCAGGTTTGTCTCGGGTGGGTGGGATTCCAGAACCGTTCCGTCCCGGTCCACGATCTTCTCGATGAAAAGGGGCTGAAACGTCCAGCCCTGTCTCGCGAAAACCCCGTAAACCGTTGACAGTTCCTTCAGCGACATGGCGTTGGATCCGAGGGCCAACGAAAGATTCGGCTCCAGCTTGGAGGTCACGCCCAGTTTCTTCGCGTATTTGATGACGTAAGAAATCCCGATGGTTCGCAGGATCTTGACCGTGACCACGTTCCGGGAGTGCACGAGCCCTTCCCGCAGCGTCGTGGGGCCGTAAAAATGCTCCTCGTAATTTTCCGGCTTCCAGACCTTCTGGGCGAACTGCTTGAAGATGATGGGGGAATCGAGGATGATGGAGGCCGCGGTAAGGCCCTTGTCGAGGGCGGCCGCGTAGATGATTGGTTTGAACGCCGAGCCCGGCTGCCGTTTCGACTGGACGGCCCGATTGAATTGGTTCTTCCCGAACCGGTATCCTCCCACCATGGCCAGGACCTCGCCCGTCTTCACGTCTACGCTGAAGAGGGCCGACTCCGCCAGAGGTTCTTGTTCCAGGGAGCAGCGCCACCCCTTTTCGTCCCGGGATAAGAGTTTCACTTCAATGACATCCCCAGGTTTCAGGACCTCAAAGATGTCTTGGGGCACGCGTTTCAGCTTCTTTGTGGAAAACTCGGGGCGTTTTCTGGCCCACTTGTATCCATCCGGGCGGATCTCGGCCGGTTGCCCGTCAACGCATACCTTGAACACACCTTGTTGCCTGTCCGTCCCGACGATCACACCCTTCCGGATCTCTCCCGGCGCCAAAGGGGCGAGGTCCTTTCCATGGCCCTTCATGCGCGCGCAGGAGGACTCCCCGGCCGGCAATGCCACGTGTCCCATGGGCCCCCGGTATCCCTGACGCTTGTCCAGCGCCCGGAGCCCCATGGCGATGGCCTCCCGGGCCTTTTCTTGGAGGGAGATATCCAGGTAGGTGTAAATCTTGAGCCCCCCGCCGTAGAGCTTTTCCCGGCCGTAGGTCTTAAGGACGTATTGCCGGACTAATTCCGCGTAGTAGGGGGCCTTCACGTAGAAGGGATTGAGGGTTTTGACCGTGTGAATGGGCTCGGCCAGGGCGGCCTCCAACTGCTCCCGGGTGATGTAGTGGTCCTCGAACATGCGATTTAAGACGTAGGTTTTCCGCTCCTTTGATCGCTGGGGATGCCGAACGGGAGAATAGAGGGCAGGTGCCCGGGGCAGGCCGGCCAGCACGGCGCACTCCCCGAGCGTCAACTCCCACACGTGCTTTCCGAAATAGTTTTGGGCGGCTGCCTCAACACCATATGCCCCGTTGCCGAGATACAGTTGATTTAAGTAAAGGTATAAAATTTCGTCCTTGGAGAGATACCGCTCGATCCGGTAGGCGAGGATGGCCTCCCGTATCTTTCGGGTCCAGGTGCGCTGTCGCGTCAGCAGAAGGGAACGGGCCACCTGCTGGGTGATGGTGCTGCCCCCCTGGACGATGCGCCGCGCCTCGATGTTCTTGAACATGGCCCGCGTGATCCCTTTGAAATCGATTCCCTTGTGCTGATAGAAGTGGGAATCCTCCGCGGCGATAAAGGCGTGCACGAGGTCCTTCGGGATCTTTTCGATGGGCACAAGGATACGACGCTCGTCGAAAAACTCCGCCACCACAACGCCGTTTCGGTCATAGACGTAGGAAATCGTCTTCGGCCGGTAGTCCTCCAGCGACTTGACGTTGGGAAGCCCAAGTGAAAAATAGAAAAAGACCCCGCCGATGAACAACACCGCGGAAAAAATCGCACCAAAAATAAGCCCGAAAAAAATAGCAAAAAACTTTTTCAATCTTTTCTCCTTCGAGTTTTGAATATTACGCCAAAGCCCGACGAATTTCAAATATGATTTCTCTCAATTCCTTTGGCGTGAGATCCACAACAATGAATTTTTCCAGCAGCCCAAATATTCTCGTGTTATGGGAGAAACAGGTCCCGTGACATGAAAGTTTGGGATGACTTTTTGGAAAATGATTGTTATATTAGGAAAAAGTATGAACAAGGAGGCCATAATGAGAGAAAAGGTGGAACAAGCGATAGAGAAGATTCGTCCTTCTCTTCAGATGGATGGTGGCGATATAGAACTCGTGGACATCGATGATAACAACGTGGTGAAGGTGCGCTTGCGGGGCGCGTGCGGGAGTTGTCCCATGTCGGTCATGACTCTGAAGATGGGGGTCGAGCGGATCGTCAAGGAGATGGTTCCCGAGGTCAAGAGCGTCGAGGCGGTCTGACGCTTACGCTTCACTCTCCCCCTTGCCTCAGGTTTTCGCATGATACCCAGGATAGATGAAGAGGTGTGCACGGCGTGCGGTGAATGCGCGGACGCGTGTCCGGGCCAGGTTTTCGCGAAGGAGGCAGAAAAGGTCCTCGTCGCCTGCCCGGAGGAGTGTATCGAATGCGGGGCGTGCGAAGACGCCTGTCCCACCGGCGCGGTTCGCCTGGTCGATGCCGGGTGATTCATGCGTTCGCGCTGGATACTGGAAGGCGCCAGGGCGAAAGGGTGGGTTCGTGTCTGGGCGCCCGCCAAGTTAAATCTCACCCTGAAGGTGCTGCGCCGCCTGCCCTCGGGCTACCATGAGATAGAATCCCTCATGGTGCCGGTGACGTTGGCGGATGAAGTGAAGGTTGCCGTCTCGGCCGCCGGGGGCGATGAGGTGGAGATTTCTTGTGACGACCCTTCCGTCCCGACCGGCGAGGACAACCTCGTTTACCGGGCGGTCCAGGCGCTGAGGGCGTCGGGGGTTCCGGCGCGATCCCTGTCTGTTTTCATTCGGAAGCGGATCCCCGCCGGGGGCGGTTTGGGCGGCGGGAGCAGCGACGCCGCCGCGGTCATGAAGGGCATCGATTATCTTTCAGGATGCGATCTTCCCGTGGAGGCTTTGCGGCAGGCGGGCCTGCGGGTCGGGGCGGACGTTCCTTTCTTTTTCATGGAACAGGCCTGCCTGGCGGAGGGGATCGGGGAGAAATTATCGCCCCTCGAAATCTCCCATGACGTGTGGTTCCTTATCGGTTTCCCCGGTATTGCCATTTCCACGAAACGCGTCTATGAAGCCCTTGATTTGGAGTTGACAAAACAGGAAGCTCAGGTTAATATGCCCTTCAACCTCAAGGGGGATACGCCTTTGGACGGGGGGGGATGGGCGCTGGTCAATGACCTTGAATCCCCGGTTTTTGTGTGGTATCCTTCATTGGGAGAGTTTTGCAACAAACTTAAGATATTAGGAGCCCTCGAGGCCAGAATGACGGGAAGCGGATCTTCCATCTTTGGGGTTTTCAAGGATAAGGCGGCGGCAATGGCGGCCATGTCCGGGATTCGAAGCCACGCGCCAGAGTGGAAGCTTTTTTTGGCACGGCCGGTATGGCAGAGTGTAGACGAAAGCTGGAGGGACACAAATGGAAGTGACTGAGGTGAGAGTTTTTCCCGTTAATGAAGAAAAGCTGAAGGCCTATGTGACAATCACGTTCGACGACTGTTTTGTCGTCCGTGATCTCAAGGTCATTAACGGGAACAACGGGCTGTTTGTCGCCATGCCCAGCAAGAAGCGCAAGGACGGAACCTTCAAGGACACCGCGCATCCCCTGAACAACGAGACCCGGAGGATGATAGAAGAAAAGGTTCTGGCCGAGTACGAGCGAGAGATTCAGCGTCTTTGAAGCCCTGTCTCTGGGGTGTCGTCAAGTGGTAAGACACGGGTCTTTGGAACCCGCATTCGGAGGTTCGAATCCTCCCACCCCAGCCAATTTTTAATCAAACAGCAACGGTTTAGAGAGAAGAGACGATGAAGGTATTTTGTGGAAATTCGAACCGGAAACTGGCGGAAGATATCTGTAAACACCTGGGAGTTCCCCTGGGAGACGCCGTGGTGCGGCGGTTCAGCGACGGGGAAATCAACGTGGAGATCAACGAGAGCGTGCGGGGGAAGGACGTCTTCGTCATCCAATCCACCTGCTACCCGGGCAACGACAACCTCATGGAGCTCCTTATCATGATGGATGGCCTGAAACGGGCCTCCGCCCGGCGGATCAACGCGGTGATCCCCTATTACGGTTACGCGCGTCAGGACCGGAAGGTCTCCCCGAGGGCGCCCATTTCCGCCAAGCTGGTCGCGGACCTGATTACCGTGGCCGGGGCGACGCGCATGATGACGGTGGACCTGCACGCGGGGCAGATCCAGGGATTTTTTGATATCCCCGTGGACCACCTTTACGCCTTCCCGGTTATTCTGGATTACCTGTCCAAAAAGTTCTCAGACGGGGAGGAACTCGTCATCGTCTCCCCAGACGCCGGGGGCGTGGAGCGCGCCCGGGCCTTTGCCAAGCGGCTGAAGGCGCGCCTGGCCATCATCGACAAGCGGAGAGAGGTGGCGAACGTCTCACAGGTGATGAATATCATCGGCGAGGTGGAGGGCATGATCGCGATCCTGCTGGATGACATGGTGGACACGGCGGGAACCCTGACACACGCCGCCGAGGCCCTTTTGGAGCACGGGGCCAAAGAAGTCTACGCCTCGGCCTCCCATCCCGTCCTCTCCGGGAAGGCCATGGAACGGCTCGAGACCTCAAAAATAAAAGAGATCGTGGTGACCGACACAATCCCGCTTAGGGGAGAGGCGGCTCGGTTCGATCGCATCAAGGTCCTTTCGGTGGCCCCGTTGCTGGCGGAGGGAATCCGGAGAATTCACACGGAAGATTCCGTGAGTTCACTATTCGTTTAAAGGAGGAAAAATTGGAACAGCTGGAACTCAACACAACATTAAGAGCGGGAAAGGGTAAAGGGGCTGCCAGGCGGCTGAGGAGAGAGGGACTTATCCCGGGTATCTTTTACGGGCCGGACGCCCAGCCGGTTCCCCTGACCCTGAATCCGAAGGAACTGGAGAAGGCCCTTTCGACAGAGTATGGCTCCCGGGTTCTGCTGAAACTGTCTATCGAGGGATATGACGACAAGGAACGGATTGCCATGGTCAAGGATATCCAGATGCATCCCGTGACCTACCGTTGGATTCACGCGGACCTCTACGCCATCGACCTGAACCGGGAGGTGGAGGTCGAGGTGCCTATCAAGCTGGTGGGGGTATCGCCCGGCGTCAAGATGGGCGGCATCCTGGAGCAGATCCGCAGGGAACTGACTATCAAGGCGTTGCCCAACAACATTCCTTCCGTGATAGAGATAGACATCAGCGCCCTTGGCATTGGGGATTCCATCCATGTGGACGATATCTCCCCCGAGAACTATACCATCGTCGCGGACAGCAATTTCACGATTATCACCGTGGCCGCGCCCGAGGCTGAAGAGGTTGAGGAAGAGGCCGAGGAAGAAGCGGTGGAAGAGGCGACGGAATCGGAGGAGACGAAGGAATAATTGACCATCCCCGAGGCTTTTCCGAATATATGGGTGGGGCTGGGGAATCCCGGCTCCAAATACGCGGGAACCCGGCACAACGTCGGGATGGCCGCGGTCGATTTTTTTTTGGAAAGATTCGGCGGATCGTCCCGAGGAAAGGCCCGCCACGGGTGGGTTGGCAAGCTGAGGGTTCATGGGTGGAAGGTCTTGACCCTCAAGCCGAACACGTATATGAACTTGAGCGGCAGGGCGGTTCGGTGGGTGTTGCAGGAAACGGGCTCGGAGCCGGAGTCCATGGTTGTCTTTCACGATGATATGGACCTGGAGCTGGGCAGGATAAAACTCAAGTGGAAGGGAGGGGATGCCGGACACAAGGGAATTCGGTCCATCAGGGAAACCCTGGGGACGGATGCCTTCTTTCGAATTCGTATCGGGATCGGCAGACCGCCGGATGGATGTGAGGCATCGGACTATGTCCTTTCCCGTTTCGACCGCGGGGAAAGGGAGATCATCGACGAGGCCATGGCGCGTGTTGCCGAAGGGTTGGAAATCTGGGCTGCCAAGGGAACAAAAGACGCCCTCAACTATCTAAATCGCAGAGATTAAAGGAGGAGATTCATGTACAGTCTGACGAAGTTTGCTCCGCTGTTCGGGATTGCCGGGTTGATTTTGGCATGGATCATTTACGCCTACGTCAAGAAACAGAACGATGGCAGCGAGACCATGCGCGAGATCGCCGAGATGATCCACAAGGGAGCGATGGTTTTTCTGAGGAAGGAGTATTCCATTCTCGTCATCTTCATCGTTGTTGTTTTCCTCTTGATGACGTGGAAAATTGATATCTACACGGCGATTGCTTTCGTGTCCGGCGCCGCCAGCTCCATGCTGGCCGGGTTCTTCGGCATGAGCGCCGCCACGCGCGCCAATGTCCGGACCTCCCAGGCCGCTTTCGAGTCCGGCCAGGCGAAGGCCCTCAACGTGGCCTTCTTCGGCGGTTCCGTCATGGGACTTTCCGTGGCGAGTCTCGGATTGCTGGGGCTGGGAATTTTCTATCTTATCTTCGGCAAAGACCCCGCCACGGCGAAGGTCATCAACGGATACGCCATGGGCGCCAGCTCCATCGCCCTCTTCGCCCGTATCGGGGGCGGAATCTATACCAAGAGCGCCGATGTGGGCGCCGACCTTGTGGGAAAGGTGGAAGCTGGGATTCCCGAGGATGACCCGAGAAACCCTGGTGTCATCGCCGACAACGTGGGGGACAACGTGGGGGATATCGCGGGTATGGGCGCCGATATCTTCGAGTCCTACGTGGGATCCATCGTGGCGACCATCGCCATTGGGGCCACGTCCGCCTTCGCCGTTCAGACGAAACTTCTCTACATGTCCTACCCCCTGCTGGTGGTCATGGGCGGGCTGATCGCGTCTCTCATCGGGATTCTCTCCATCAAGATCCTTCAGAGGATGAGCCCGCAGGCGGCCCTGAGATACTCCACGTTCATCAGCGCCGCTTTCCTCGTGATTTTCACCTACATCATCACGGTTTCCCTGAAGCTCCCGTTGGGCGTCTTCTGGGCCGTTTTCTCCGGACTGCTGGCGGGGATGCTCATTGGGCTCATCACCGAGTATTACACCTCGGGTGCCCCCGTCCGGAGGATCGCTGAGTCTTCCGAAACCGGCCCTGCGACGGTTATCATCTCCGGTCTGGCGGTTGGCCTTGAGAGCACGGCGCTTCCCGTGGTGGTCATTTGCGCCGCGACGTTCATCGCCGCGAAGACGGCGGGCCTCTTCGGGATCGGGGTTTCGGCGGTGGGAATGCTTTCCACGGTGGGCGTGACCATGTCGGTGGACGCCTACGGGCCCATCGCGGATAACGCCGGCGGGATCTCGGAGATGGCGGGGCTTGGACCCGAGACTCGAAAGATTACCGACGGGCTGGACGCACTGGGGAACACGACGGCGGCCATCGGAAAGGGATTCGCCATCGGCTCCGCGGCCCTGACGGCCCTGGCCCTGTTCGCCGCCTATTCCCAGGCGGTGGGCCTCAAGATGATTAGTATCACCCAGCCCCGGGTCGTGATCGGGATGTTCATCGGCGGGATCGTGCCGTTCTTCGTGGCCGCCCTGACCATGACCTCCGTGGGGAAGGCCGCCTTCAAGATGGTGGAAGAGATCCGGCGTCAGTTCCGCGAGATCCCCGGACTGATGGAGGGCAAGGCAAAGCCTGATCCCGAGTCATGCGTGGCCATCAGCACCGTGGCCGCCTTGAAGGAGATGGTGGTGCCGGGTCTGACGGCGGTCATCGTTCCCATCCTGGTCGGGTTTATTCTCGGTCCCCAGGCCCTGGGAGGCCTCCTGGCCGGCACGACCCTTTCGGGTGTCATGCTCGCCCTGATGATGGCCAATGGCGGCGGCGCGTGGGACAACGCGAAGAAATACATCGAGGAGGGACACTTCGGCGGCAAGGGATCCGACAATCACAAGGCCGCCGTGGTCGGCGACACGGTGGGGGATCCCTTCAAGGATACCTCGGGACCGTCCATGAACATCCTTATCAAGTTGATGTCGGTGGTTTCCCTGGTTATCGCGCCGTTGTTGATTCACCTGAAGTAGGGGTTTTTACAGGGTAGAAAAAGGGCGGGGATTCCCGCCCTTTTTTTGCCGGGACATCCTTGACAGGGGGTGATTCATGATTATATTCGCTCATGTGTTTCAGGGAGACGTGTGTATGCTGCATTCCAAGGTTCAAGTCAATCAGCACAAAAGGAATGAGGACGCATCATGATTGAAATCCAGAATTTGACGAAGCGATATGGTCACATCAAGGCGGTGGAGAATATTTCGTTTACCGTCCAAAAGGGGGAGATCCTTGGTTTCCTGGGCCCTAACGGGGCGGGAAAGACCACGACCATGCGCGTTTTGACGGGTTACTTTCCCCCCACGGAGGGGACGGTGAAGGTGGCGGGGTTCAACATCACGGAGAAGCCGCTGGACGTCAAGAAGCGCATTGGCTATCTCCCGGAAAACGTGGCCCTCTACAAGGACATGCGTGTCGTCGACTATCTCAAATTCGTCGGCCGGGTCGAGGGAATCAAGCGTTCCGCGAAGCTCAAGCAACAGGTGGGCAACGTTATTGAGCGTTGTGGCATCGGAGACATGCAGAAACGGATTATCGGAAAGCTTTCCAAGGGGTACCGGCAGCGGGTAGGCCTGGCCCAGGCCCTCCTTGGCGAGCCAGAGGTCCTGATCCTCGATGAGCCGACCGTCGGCTTGGACCCGAAACAGATCGTCGAGATTCGGAAACTCATCAAGGAACTGGGCGGAGAGCGCACGGTTATCCTCAGCACGCATATCCTCCCCGAGGTCCAGATGATATGCGAACGGGTCATCATCATCAACGAAGGGAAAATCGCCGCCATCGACACCCCAGACAACCTCAACCGCCAGCTTTCGAAGCAGTTGGTCGTGCTTATGGAGATCGAGGGAGATCCTCAAAAGATTGTCAGCGTCCTGGAGAACGTGGACGGGGTGATGGAGGTCAAGCAGAAACGGAAAGGAAAGGTGAAGCAATTCGAGGTCATCACGCGGCCTGACAAGGATATCCGGAAAGACCTCGCGCAGGCGGTTTTCGAAAACCAACTGACCCTCTACGAGTTGAGGACCGTGGAAATGAGCCTCGAGGAAATCTTCCTGAAACTGGTGACGCGGGAGGAACATCATGCTTAACAGCACCCCGATTTTCAAGAAGGAGATAGGCTCCTACTTCCTGTCTCCCATCGCTTACGTGGTCATCACCATGTTTCTCATCCTGTCCGGATACTTTTTCTATAGTTCCGTGGCCTATTACAGCCTAATCAGCATGCAGGCCATGCAAAACCCCTACATGGTCTCGGGTCTGAACCTGACGGAGGGCTTGATCTCGCCCTTTTTCGCCAATATCGGGATCATCGCCATGCTGATTATCCCCATGCTGACCATGCGGCTGTTCGCGGAAGAGAAAAAGAGCGGGACGGTGGAACTCCTCTTTACCTATCCCCTTCGGGACATGGATATCCTGATGGGGAAGTTTTTTGCCGCCTCGGTAGTTTATCTGGTTCCCATCGCCGTGACGGCCGTCTATATCATCTTCATCCGCACCTTGACGGAACTGCCCATCGGCCCCATCCTGGCCGGGTATCTTGGCTTGCTCCTGATGGGTGAGGCCTTCATTGCACTGGGGATTTTCATCTCTTCTACCACGGAAAACCAGATCATCGCGGCCATCATCACCTTCGGGCTTCTCCTGTTGCTCTGGGTCATCGGCTGGGCCGCCAATTTCACGGGACCCGTTTTCGGCAAGATTCTCAACGAACTGTCCCTCGTGCGGCATTTCGACAACTTTTCGAAGGGGGTCATCGATATCAAGGACGTGGTGTTTTACCTGCTTTTTACCTTTTACTGCCTGTTCTTGACGTGCAGGGTCATCGAATCGAAGCGCTGGAGGGGTTAAATCATGGCCAAGACAGAACGTTCGAGCGGCAAGACAAGCCGGATAAAATTGGGAACCAACGCGCTCATCTACAGCTTGGTGGTGCTCGCGATCCTGATTTTCATTCAGCTCATCGCGTACCGCCACAACAAGCGGTTCGATCTGACGGAAAACAAGATCCATTCCCTGGCCCCGCAATCCGTGAAGGTTTTGAAAAGTATCAAGAAAGACGTCACGATCAAGGCCTTCATGCGGGAGGGCCCTGAAAAGGAAAAGGTGGCGGAACTCTTGGATCTCTATGCCTACCATTCCAAGAAGATACATCCTCAAATAATCGACCCGGACCGGCACCCCGGAGAGGCCAAGCAGTATGACGTGCGAAACTACGGCACCCTTGTTTTCATTTGCGGGGACCGAAAGGAAAAGATTCTTCAGGCGACTGAGGAAACCGTTACCAACGCCCTGGTCAAGGTGACGCAGAAAAAGAGAAAGAAGATCTATTTCCTGACGGGGCACGGCGAGAAGGACCTGAAAAACTCAGGCAAGACGGGCTATTCCCAGGTGAAGAAATCCCTCGGCGAAAAGAATTACGAGGTCAAAACCCTACTTCTTACACGGAACGAGGGCGTGCCGAAGGACTGCGATGTCCTGGTTATCGCGGATCCGCAGGTGGAGCTCCTTCAGCATGAATTGGCCGCCCTGAAGGCCTACCTGAAACAGGGGGGGCATCTCCTCGTGATGATCAATCCCTACACCTCGGTGGGGCTCGTGAATTTTCTGAAGGATTTCGGGTTCAAGGTGGGAGACAACATGATTGTCGATAAACTGAGCCGGATCCTGGGGGGCGGATACCTCATGCCCGTGGTGGCCGGCTACGGAACCCATCCCATCACCCGGAACTTTAACATGATGACCTTCTATCCCACGGCCCGGAGCGTCCAGGTTATGACCGGCAAGAACGCCGAAATGAACTGGGACCTCAGGATTCTCGCCAAGACGGGCGAGGCGAGTTGGGCGGAAACGAACAGGAAACTCCTGGAAACGGGGAAAGCGCGGTTTGACAAGGGGCAGGACCTCAAGGGACCTGTTCCCCTGGCGGCCGTCTGCGAAGTAACACCGGAAGGAATGGTTAAACTGACAGGCAAGTTGCGGAAAAAACGCCGGCCGAGAATCGTGGTCGTGGGGGATCCTGACTTCGTGGAGAACGGGTATTTCAACCTCTACGGCAATGGGATCTTTTTCCTCAACATGGTGAACTGGTTGGCGGAAAAGGATGTGTTGATTGCCATCCCGCCGAAGAATCCTGAATCCCAACCGCTAACCTTGACGAGGAGACAGGGGCTGATTTCCTTCTGGGTGAACGTGGTTGCCATCCCCCTGTTCATCATCATCCTTGGGATCATTGTTTTCATCAGAAGGAGGCTCAACGGATGAGCGGGTTCAAGCGTTCCCTCATCGGGGTGGTTATCCTCGCTCTACTGGGGGGATACTACTACTTCTACGAGATAAGATACCGGGGCAGGAAGGCGAAGGAAAAAGAGATAAGCGAGAAACTCTACCCCGTCGAGCGGGCCGATGTCACGAAGGTCGTCTACAAGAAGGGACAAACGGAGATTGTTCTCGAAAAGACGGGTAACGGCTGGGTGATCACCGCTCCGGTAAAGACGGACGCCGACGCAAAGACGGTGAACAATTTCCTCAAGACATTCCAGGGATTGAAGAGCTTCAGAACCTTGAAGGACGTCAAGTGGGACGACCCGGATTTCGGCCTCAAGAAGGCCCCTGTTCACGTGACCCTCTATACCAAGAAGGGGAAGGCCTACATGGCCACCTTTGGCGGCAGCAATCCAACGAAGAGTTACACCTATGCCCTGAAGGGGGACAAAAAGACGGTTCTACTCGTTTGGGTCTATCCCAGGAAGCTCTTAAACGAGACCCTGTATGACTTCCGGTTCAAAAAGGTGGCGTCCCTCGACGCGGACCGCGTGAAAAGGATTCATTTCGTTAAGGGTGACGAGGCCATTGATCTGAAACGGGTTGGTAAACATCAATGGAAGATTGTTTCTCCCATCAAGACGCGAGGCGACCGGTATTCCATCGAGGGATTCATCTCGGCGGCCACCGACGAGAAGGTGATCCGGTTCCTGGATAATCCCCCGCAGAAGCCGGAGGAATTCGGCTGGGATCACCCCAAGATGAAGATAGACCTGATTTGGACCCAGAAAGCCGCATCCAAGGGGGAAAAGGAAAAGAAGGGCGCGGCAAAGGCCGGCGTGGGTGAGAAGACCATGACGATTCTCGTGGGGAAGAATCGCGACAACAAACACGTTTACGTGAAGGTGGCCGGGTCCCCGTCGGTCCTTGTCGTGAAAAACAGCTATCTCAAGGACCTGGACAAGAAGGTTTACGATTTCAGGGACAAGAACGTCTGGAACTACGAGATCGACGACGTGATCCGCGTCGGGTATGAGAATCGCGAGAAGAATCTCGTGATCGAGGCGAAGAAACTTGAGACAGGAGAAGGGACGTGGGAACTGGTTAAACCGGAGAAAGTCCGGGCGGACACCCGCGCCGTGGAGAACTGGCTGTGGGATTTGTCCGGCTTTCGCGTCAAGAAATTCCTCGACCGCGGGGAGTTCGAAAAACAGGTGAGCACACCGGCAAAGCCCGATCTCTCGTTCGAGATCGGCGTTAAAGGGAGGAAGGCTCCCCTGACGTTGAAACTCTACCACGTGGGTGAAACGTGGATCGCCCGGGGGGACGAGCCGAATTGGTTCTACGTCCTGGACGCCAAGGATGTTCAAAAGACGTTCAAGACCGTTTTCGACCTACGGTATCGGAGGATCGTGGCGTTCGAGGATACGAATGTGGCCAAGGTCGAAATCAAGACGGAGAAAGCGTCCCGTCTCTTCTTCAAGAAAAAGAATCGCTGGTATGAGAAGTTGGGAGAGAATAAAGAGAAGATTCCCAACATCGACGTGTTGAATTTCCTGTGGGAGCTCGGAGATCTCAAGTATTCAAAGATATTGAAAAAGACGCCGAAGCAAGAAGCAATGAATTCCCCTGTCCACGTGGCCCTGTTTGACAAGGAGGGAAAACCCATGGGCGACGTGAGGTTCAGAGAGACGAAGGACGGGTTGAAATTCATATTCACGGTCAAGGGAAAGAAGGATATCTACCTGATCGACAGGGCCCGGGCGAATAAGTTCGAGAAGGCCTACAGAAAATTGACGAGCAAGAAGAAAAAGAAAGAGGAGTAGGGGATGCCATGGCATGGATGAGTGAGACTTTCAAAGAGGACAAACGCTTTTTGAAACTCCAGTTGAAGCGGGGGCACATTAAGATGCGGGATGTGGAGAAGATTGTTTCTTCCCTCCCGGATGTTTCGGAGAAAGCGGAGATAGTCCAGGTTGAACCCTCCGGTAAAACGCGAACGGAGCCTGGAGAGACCCCCGGCGAGGAAGAACAACAGGAAGGATAATATGCCGCTTTTTGAATACGAATGCCTGGCGTGTCACGCTGAGTTCACGGAAATCGTCCTCCCTTGGGAGAAGGACAAGGTTATCGTGTGTCCCAGGTGTCACGGACGGGAGGTAAAGAAACTGGTGTCGAGTTTTTCCTATCACCAGAGCGAGCAGGACAGGTTGAGTCAAATCGATACCCGCGCGCCGAGAGACGAAAGCTACTACCGGGACGATCGGAATATCGGCCTCTGGGCGAAGAAACGGGCTCAGGAATTGGGGGTCGACCTGGGCACCAAGTTCGACGAGGTGGTGGAGAAGGCGCGGACGGGCAAGATCTTTGATGAATACGACAAGTGAGCGTGGAAGGTAGATGATCGAGCGGGACTACTACGAGATTCTCGGCGTCACACGGACGGCGAGCCAGGAAGAGATCAAGAAGGCCTACCGAAAGATGGCCCTGAAGTATCACCCCGACCGAAACCCCGATGACCAGGAGGCGGAGGAACGGTTCAAAGAGGCCTCGGAGGCCTACGAGGTCCTGAGCGATCCCGAGAAGCGGCAGATCTACGACCAGTTCGGCCATGAGGGACTCAAAGGGACCGGGTTTACCGGTTTCAGGGGATTCGAGGATATCTTTTCCTCTTTCGGTGACATCTTCGGGGATTTTTTTGGATTTGGGGGACGCGCCCGGACGGGGCCCTCTCGGGGAGACGATCTCCGCTACGATCTGGAGATAACCTTTGAAGAAGCCGCCTTCGGCAAGGAGGTGGAACTCGAGATTCCCCGAACGACCCGATGCGAGACCTGCGGGGGAACCGGCGCCAAGCCCGGGACCCAACCCATTACCTGCCCCGCCTGCGGGGGACGGGGGCAGGTGACCCGCAGCCAGGGATTTTTCAGCATCAGCACGACCTGCTCCACATGCCAGGGAACGGGACAGATTATTCCGGAGCCGTGCCCGGATTGCGGGGGAACGGGCAGGGTCAAGCGGAAGCGGAAGGTCTCCCTCAAGATACCCGGAGGGGTGGACACGGGATCCCGGCTGCGGCTGCGGGGCGAGGGCGAGGCCGGGGAGCGCGGCGGCCCTCCCGGTGACCTTTACGTGGTTATCCACGTGAAACCCCACGAATTTTTCGAACGAAGCGGGGATGACATCTACTGCAAGGTCCCCATCTCCTTTACCACTGCCGCCCTGGGCGGAAAGGTCGAGGTTCCCACCCTTGAAGGGACGGAGACCATCCAGATAAAGAAGGGAACCCAGTCCGGGGAGGTCTTTCAGTTGAAGGGAAAGGGGTTTCCCCGGCTGCGCGGGTACGGCCATGGGGACGAAATCATTCAGGTGGTGATCAAGGTTCCCAAAAAGCTGACCAAGCGCCAGGAGGAACTTCTCCGGGAATTCGCCGAGCTGGAGAAGGGGGAAAACGTCACGAACCTGCACCGGGAAAAGGGATTCTTCAAGAAGATGTGGAACTGATCAGGTCTCCCAGTCGCGGGCGTACCTGAAATCCCGGTCGATGGTGCGGTAAGAGACCTTTGCGATGACGGGCAGCCGCCGCTTGTATTGAGAACTGACCACCATCTTTCGGACCCTATCCACGAAGGTATCCTTGAACCCTAAGTCGATGAGTTCTTCCCGGCTGTAACGCCGGTCTACCATGTAATAGAGGAGCGTGTCCACGTCCTCGTAGGTGAATCCCAGCTCTTCCTCATCCGTCTGTCCCGTCCAGAGGTCCGCCGAGGGTTTCTTCTCGATGATGCGTTTGGGAACCCCCAGGCCCTCGGCCAACTGCCAGATCTGCGTCTTGTAGAGGTCGCCGATGGGGTTGATGGAGGAGGCCATGTCGCCGAAGATGGTCCCGTAGCCCAGAAGGAGTTCCGTCTTGTTGCTCGTTCCGAGAACGAGGGCCCGATAGAGGCTGGAATGGTCGTAGAGGATGGTCATCCGCTCCCTTGCCATCTTGTTGCCCCGGCGCAGCCGGGAGGCGTCGGGGTAGCGCGCGAAGTAGGCGTCGATCATGGGGGTGATCTCGATCAGGGTTGCGTGAATCCCGGTTGACTTGACCACCTCTTCCGCGTCCGCGATGCTCTGGGGACTGCTGCTCTTGTAGGGCATCAGGATGGCCCAGACATGTTCGGGAGAGAGGGCCTCCGCAGCGAGGAAAGCGGATACAGCGGAGTCGATGCCGCCGGACAACCCGAGGACCACGTTGGAAAACCCTACCCGTTCCACCTCGTTCCGGATGAATTCCACGAGGATTCGCCGGGTGAGATCCGTGTTAATCTTCAAAGCGTTCACGGTAGATCCTCTCCAGTTCCTGGATGGTCAGATGGAGCTGTTCGTCCCGGATGAGGGGCGTGATGATTCGTTCCCGCCGGATGGCCCGGTCGTTCAGCGTGGTGTGGATGAAGTCTTCCTGAATGTAGAGGGCCTTGATGACCTGCTCGCCGGAGGGGGAAATGATCTCCGAGCCACCCCAGAAGTTGATCCCGTCCTCGAATCCCGTCCGGTTACAGTAGAGGACGTAGAGACTGTAGACCTGCGCATAGGTCCGGTTGAGGCGTTCCCAGGTGATGGAGCTTCCCAGGCGGTCTGAAGCCTCGATTCCCCGCCCGGGGCTGCAGGAGATTCCGATGAGGTAATGGGCCCCGTCCAGGGCGGTGATGGCCACGGCCGTGGGGTGCCACAGGTCCTCGCAGATCAGGATCCCCACGCGTCCGAAACGGGTATCGAAGGCGCGGATCTTGTTGCCCGCCGCGAGATACCGGTGCTCGTCGAACAGCCCGTAGGTGGGGAGATAGACCTTCCGGTGTATATGAAGGATTTTCCCCCCTTCCAGGTAGAAGGCCGCGTTATAGAACTTGAAGTCGGGGGTTTCCTCCACGGCGCCGATGACGATGGAGATCCGTTTGCTGTAGTCGAGAAGTCGTTGCAAGATGGGGCTGTCCAGGGTGATGGCCACCGACGCGACGATGTCCTTGATGAAGTAACCGGTCAGCGTCAATTCCGGGAAGACAAGGAGGTCGATCCGGTCCCGGATTGCCTGCTCAATGATCCGGGCGCACTTCTCCATATTCTTCTCGAGGTTTCCGAGGGTCGGGCTGATCTGGGCGAGGGCGACTGAAAACTTCATCACATCTTCCTTTTGGAACCGTTATACTAAAAAACGGGCCTGGCGGCAATCCTCGCGCCCATTCGCCTGTCCTGTTCTCTTACGAAGAGGATTTGTTTGATTGTGCGATATACATTCCCACCAGGCGCGCGATGATAACCGCAAGGTAAACCTGGCCGATAAAGGCCTCCAGCCAGGTGATGGTCCGACTGAGGTCCCTGATGGGAACGATGTCCCCGTAGCCCAGCGTTGTCAGGGTCACGAAGCTGAAATAGCCGAAGATTCTCGAGATCTCTCTCAGCGTGACCTCAACGGGCATCCCCGCGATGTTGGTGATGAGGAAGGACCCGGGCGAGATAATCTCGATGAGGATGTAGATGCTCGAAAAGAGGGCGCCGATCATGAGGTAGATGATGATGGCGCCCCGGATAGTGTTCCCCGTCACGATTTTCGAGCCGAGAACGCGCATGGAGACGCGATGGATGGCGGCGGCGAGGAAGATAATGGAAGAGACGGCGAGGATTGATCTTGAGAGTTGGGTTCCCGTCCAGATATAGGCGATGATGTGTCCGAGAACGGCCAGGAGCCCGAGAAACCCCAGGAAGGAGTAGAGGGAACGGAACTGCGCCGTCTCGAAGACGACGCTCAGGACGAGGATGAGGAAGATGACATCGACCAGGACGCGGGCCCAGGTTTTTTCCGGGAGAATGACGGAGAGGAGAATGTAAGCAAAAATAGAGACGAGGAGGACTGTGTAACGTTCTTCCCGCCACAACCTATTCATCGTGCGGGAACTCCAGCCGCGAGACGGCGCCTTTTTTCTGCCCTTATCCCTCGGCATTGCCCATCAAACCTCGTCGGGAGGGTCCGGTGTATTTTCTTTCCCTTTGGGTTTCTTGAACCATTCACTGGTGGCCTGAACTGCCTTGTAGAAAACGGGGACGAAGAGAACCGCCATGATGATGGCCGCGATCTGTCCGCCGAAAACCGCGGTTCCCAGGGCCTGGCGACTACCCGCGCCGGCGCCTGTCGCCACGACCAGGGGGGCGGTGCCCAGGACGAAGGAGAGGGATGTCATCAGAATCGGTCTGAACCGCAGTTTGGCGGCCTCCGCGGCGGCGTCGAAGATGGGTTTTCCCTTCTCGTGTTCGTCCTTCGCGAACTCCACGATGAGGATGGCGTTCTTGGCCGCCAGGGCCACGAGCAGGACGACGCCGATCTGCGTGTAGGTACTGACGCTCATATCCCGCATCACCAGAGCCACCACCACTCCCAGCAGCGCCAAGGGAACCACCATGATGACCCCCAGCGGGATGGTCCAGCTTTCATACTGGGCCGCCAGGACCAGGAACACAAAGACGATCGACATGAGAAAAACAACCCCCGCCCCTTTGGAGGCCTTTTTCTCCTGATAAGACATCTCCGTCCACGCGTACCCCATCCCGTTTGGGAGGTTCTTATCCGCCAGGTCTTCCATGATCTGCAGAGCCTGGCCGGAGCTGAAACCCGGGGCGGCCTCTCCGTTGACCGCCGCGGCCGGGTAGAGGTTGAATCGGGTCAGGACCTGTGGTCCCAGGATAAACTTGGAATTGATGAAGGAACCAAGGGGGATCATTTCTCCCTTGCTGTTGCGGACCCGCAGCCGCTTGATGTCGTCGATCTTGGTTCTCGCGTTGGCCACCGCCTGGACCTTGACCTGGAAGTTTCGACCGTACTTGGTGAAGTCGTTCACGTAGGCGGACCCCAGGTAGACCTGGAGGGTCCCGAAGATCTCTGTCAGGGGGATGCCCATCATCTTGGCGGCGTTCCGGTCGATATCCACGAAGACCTGGGGAATCGTGGCCCGGAAGGTGGCATAAACTCCTTTCAAAAAGGATTGGGTGTTGGCCTTTTCCGCCAAGACTTCCGTGGCTTTCTGGAGGACGAGGGGACCCATTCCAGATTTGTCCTGAACCATCATCTTGAACCCGGCGGAGGTTCCCAGACCCGGGATGGCCGGCGGCGCGAAGGCGATGACCCGTGCCCCCCGGATGTCGGAAAGGTTTTTATTGATACTCGCCATGATGAAATCGAGATTGTGCCCCTTCGGCAACCGTTCTTCAAACGGTTTGAAAGACACGAAAAAGGAGGCAAAGTTGGAAAGCATGGCATTCTCAAGCATGGAGTATCCCGGAACCGCCACGCAATCCATGACGCCGGGAATTTTCTCGACGCGTTTCGTGATTTCCCGCGCGATCTTTTCCGTTCGCTGCAGGGAAGCGGCGTCGGGGAGCTGCGCGGAGATGTAGGCGTATCCTTGGTCCTCCAGGGGAAGGAAGCTGCTGGGGAGGTTTCCGAACCACTTGACGGAAACCACCGCGATTATGGCTGCGATGATCATGGAGATGAACGATTTTCGCAAGAATCCCCGAACAATGGCCATGTAGCCGTTGGTTGTGTGATCAAAGGCCCAGTTGAATCCCCTGAAGAAGATGTTGGGTTTCCCCTTTTCCTTCCTCAAGAGGAGGGCGCAGAGGGCGGGGCTCAACGTCAGGGCGTTAATGGAACTGATAATCGTTGCGCCTGAAATGGTCAAGGCGAACTGGCGGTACAACTGGCCGGTGATGCCGCCCATAAAGGCGGTGGGCACGAAAACGGCCAGCAGCACCAACGTGGTGGCGACCACGGCCCCTCCGATCTCCTCCATGGCCTTGATGGCGGCGGGCCGGGGTTCCATTCCCTCCTCCACCATGAGCCGGTCGGTGTTTTCCACCACGATAATAGCGTCGTCCACGACGATGCCAATGGCGAGAACCAGCCCAAACAGAGAGATGAGATTGATGGAAAACCCGAGGAGATTCATCATCAGGAAGGTTCCAATCAGGGAGACAGGGATCGTCACGGATGGAATAATCGTGGATCGCCAATCCTGGAGAAAGATAAAAAGGGTAAGGACAACCAAGAGGATGGCGATAATCAGGGTTGTGATGACTTCCTTGATAGAGGCGGAAATGAATTTCGTCGTGTCCAGGGGAACACTGTACTTAAGGCCCGGCGGAAAGGTCTTTTGCAGCTCGTCCATCTTGGCGATGACGTTCTTCTGGACGTCGATGGCGTTGGCGCCGGGGATCTGGTAGATGGCGAGGATGGCGCTGGGCTTGTTGTTCCTGAGCCCGAAGACGTTGTAGGTCTGAGCGCCCAGTTCGACCCTTCCCACGTCCCGGATACGCAGGAACCTGCCTCCCGGGGCCGTCTTAACAATGATGTTGCCGAACTCCTGCGCGTCGGCGAGGCGTCCCTTCACGTTTACCGTGTATTCGAACTGCTGTCCCGGCGGGGCGGGGGGTTCGCCGATCTTACCGGCCGCCACCTGCACGTTCTGCTCCTGAATGGCGTGGATGACATCGGAGGTTGTGATTCCGTGGGCCTCCAGTTTGGAGGGATCCAGCCATATACGCATTGAGTAGTCGCCCACACCGAAGATCCGGACGTCCCCCACGCCGGGGAGTCTGGCCAGATCGTCCTTGAGCCGCATGGTGGCGAAGTTGGAGAGGAACAGCTTGTCATAGCGGTCGTCCTTCGAGTCCAGGGAGAGGAGCAAGACAATGTTGGTGGACTGTTTCTTCGTGGTCACGCCGAGGCGTTTAACCTCCTCCGGAAGTTTCGCGAGGGCGATGCTGACGCGGTTCTGGACCAGGACCGTGGCCATATCAAGGTCCGTTCCAATCTCGAAAGAAACCGTCAGCACGTAGCTTCCGTCGGCCGCGCAGACGGAGCTCATGTAGATCATGTTCTCGACCCCATTAACCTGTTCCTCGATGGGCTGAGCCACGGTTTCCGAGACTACCTGGGCGTTGGCGCCCGGGTAGGCGGCGGTAACCTGGACGGTCGGCGGGGTAATCTCCGGGTACTGCGCGACGGGGAGTCCCTTAATGGAAACCACGCCCGCGATGAGGATCACGATGGCGATGACCGCTGAGAAGATAGGGCGCTCGATAAAAAAACGACTCATAAGGGCCTTCCTTAACCTTTGGAGGGAGAGCTGAGTTTATCCGGCTTCTTTTTCTTGCTATCCTCTTCCTTAATCTTGGAAGCCGCCGGTGGCGTTGCTTTGTTGCCTTTTTCACCCGCCTGGGTCTCTTCCTCCCCGGCAGCCGCCTTCCCCCCAGCCCTTACAGGTTGAACCTTTACGCCGGGGCGCACCCGAAGAATTCCTTCAACGATAACCCAATCATCCCTTTTCAGACCCTTTTCGACGACCCGAAAGGATCCAACGAGTACCCCTTCCTTGATGTCCCTGCGCTCAACCTTATTATCCGGACCCACGACGTAGAGATAGTGACCCACCTGGTCGAGACCGATGGCCCGTTCGGGCACGAGGAGCGCGTCTTTCTCCACCCGGTCGGGAATTCTTATCTTGGCGAAGAATCCCGGCACAAGCTGCAGGGAACTATTGGGGAAGACGGCCCTGGCCTGCAGGGTGCCCGTGTTGGGGTCCACCCGGTTGTCCACGTAATCCAGCAAGCCCTTATGGGGATATCCCTCTTCCGTGGCAAGGGCGAGCTCGACTTTCACTGTTTCCTTGGGGCGAATTCTTGTTTGAAGCTTTTTCTTATCCTTGACGTCTTCCAATTTCTGGGCGTGTTTCTTCAAATACCGGGCCACATCCCGTTCGTTGATGTTGAAATAGGCGTAGATGGGGTCCAGACTGACGATATTGATCAATGTCGTGGGCCCGCTGGCGCCCACCAGGTTTCCCACGTCCACGAGGTGGCGGGAGGTCTTTCCCGTGATGGGAGACATAATCTTGGTATAGGAGAGATTCAGCTCCGCCTCTTCCAGCTTGGCCTTCGCGGCCGCGACCGCCGCCTTCGCCTTGTCATATTCCGCCTTGGATTTCAAATAGTCCAGTTCGCTGACCGCCTTTTTCGCATAGGCCTTTTCCCGGCGATCCAGGTCGTTCTTCGCGAAGTTTAACGACGATTTAGCGTTCAGCAGTTCCGCCTGCGCCATGTGCAGTGCCGCGACATATTCCCTCGGGTCGATAGAGAAGAGGAGTTGGCCCTTTTTGACGATATCCCCGTCCTTGAAATAGATTTTTTCAAGGAAACCGCGGACCCTCGCCACGATGTCCACCTTCTTGATGGCGGCCGTCTGTCCTGTCATATACAGGTAGATGGTTACGTCCTGGACCTTCGGTGTGGCCACCGTCACCTTGGGGGGCGGGGGCGGGGCGTACTTGTTTTCCTTTTTCTTGCAGGCCGTAGGCAGAAGCATAATGAGCGTCGCCAGGATGAAAAGACCGGGTTTCCCGGGGCGGTACCATGAAACTTTTGAGGTGGAATGCGTCATTTCTTTCGAACCTTTTGTTGTGATGTTTGGATTGCGGGCTGTTGCGCGCCGGACCGGGAGGCGCCGACGGCGTCGGGATCCCATCCCCCACCCAGGGCCCTGTAGAGATTCACCAGGCTGATCGTCGTGATACCCTCCGCCTCAGCGTAGCCGTTCTCCGCGTCAAAGAGCACCCGCTCCGCGTCCAGTGTGCTCTGGAAGTCCTTCAACCCTTCCTTGTAGAGGGTCAGAGAAAGGTCGAGGGTCCTCTTGGCGACCTCGACGGAGTGCTGGAGGGCGACAAGACGTCTTTTCCCGTCCGCGAACTGGACCAGGGCGTCTTCAACCTCTTTCAGGGCGTTGAGAATCGTCTTTTCGTATTTCAGCAGGGCCTGCTTCGTCCGCGCGTCTTCCACGTCGATGAGACTCCGGACGCTCCCCCCGTTGAAGATGTTCCAGTTCAGGGCGCCGCCGATGGAAAAGGTGCGGCTGCCCCAGTGAAAGGCATCCGTGGCATCCGTGGAGAGAAATCCAAAGACGCCGGAAATGGACAACCTGGGATAAAGCTCAGAGGTCGCGATTCCGATTCTTTCCGTCTGCGCAGCGAGAAGTCTTTCCGCGGCCCTGACGTCGGGTCTCCGACGGATGAGGTCCATGGGGATTCCGACGTAAATCTTCTCGGGCAGGAACGGGATGGGTTTCGGGGATATGAGCAGATCCTTCAGTTCCCCCGGCGATTTCCCGAGGAGGACGGAGAGGGTGTGGATGGAGGTGTTGATCTGTGTCCTGAGGAGAGGAAGCGTGGATTCAGAAACGGCAAGAACCTGTTCCGACTGGGCAACATCCAGGTCGGATGCGAGCCCGTATTTGAAACGGGTCTTGGTCAGGTCGACGATTTCCCTCTGGGATTTGATGTTGTGCAGGGAGGTGGCCAGGCGGTACTGGGCCGTTCGCAGGGTGACGTAAGCCCGCGCCACCTGGGCGTAGACCGAGATCATCACGTCGGTTTTCAGCTCCCGGGTCGCCTCGAAGGTCGCCTTGGCCGAGGCGACTTGGCGCTTGATCCGTCCGAACAGGTCGATCTCCCAGCTCGCCCCTATTTGAGATAGGTATTGGTTGTAGAGATCACCGCCGGGGTAGAAATCGTTCTCACTCGATCGTTGCCTGTTGAAAGAGCCTTTTACATCGACCTGCGGCATCCGCTGGCCAGACACAACCCCGATCTGGGCCCACGCCTCTTCCACGCGGGCCACGGCGATACGGATATCATAGTTGTTCTTGTCCGCTTCCTCGATGAGCCGGTTGAGAATAGGATCGTTGAAGATCTCCCACCATTTCTTTATCTTAACGGGTTGCGGGGAGAGGGCGGGATCGGAGGCGAGGACATCCTGCCGCCATGTGGCCGGAGTGGTTGTTTTCGGTTTCTTGTAGTTGGGTCCCACCATAAAACAGCCGACAAGGCCTGATGAGAGGATAACAAGAACGATATACGATACAAAAACGCTTAAGGGCTTTTTATCAAATCTATCTCTCAAAGATTCTGATCCACCTTTCCCTAATAGAAATTATTTGTAACATCTATACGAAACAATTTTAAAAGTCAACTGACGCAAACGCCCTAAGTATCGCCATTAACAATCCTTTAACAGTTTTGCTCTTATGGTTTTCCCTTGAATCGTATCGTTACAAATTCTATGTGATCCGCACCTTACCTTTAGAACTGGAATGGATGGCCGATCCGAAAAGTGGTGCCTCCCCCTTCATCTGAAAATGCGATGTCTAAACGAATCATAAATTTCTGCCTATACGCGCGTAGGCCAAGAACCCCGCCAACTTTCATATCCCCGTGAAGCTTGCCGAAAGACCAAGTACCAGACACTCGTCCCACCTCCACAAAACGAACCACCTGCCAGTAGTCCCACTTGAGCCATTTCTTTATCCAAGGGACCTCCCCGAGAGGGTGGCACCGAGGAGACGAAGTTCGGCGGAGTAATAAATAGCCGCCTTGTCACTGTAGCGGTATCGGGAATAGACGCGCATTCTGTAGAGTCCTCCAAGCGTCGCCCCCATATAGTAAGGCGGTCGGTTTCGGATAGTTGTTTTCCCGCCTGTGATCTGGTTTTTCCACGTGGGGGTGTCCGCCGTCCAAAAATCGAGGGCAAGGCCTGCTGTCTGAACCATAAGACGAACGCTGAGGGTGTCAAGAGGAAAAGAGTTCCTTGACCGAGTCCTTCGTCAGGAGAATAAGGGTAAAAACTCCCAGGATAGTCCCGAGGGGGATGAGGGCGCATTCGATGGCGCCGACGACAAGGCAGAAGGTCCGGCTCCTGAACCTGGAGAGTCTCCGTCCCGCGATGATCATCAGGATCGCCAGAGTCCATCCCGCAAGGATCACGACGGCGGCGATGATGATGAAAACCCACCCTACCAGCGCGGGAGATGGACCGCCCGATGGGTTCTTCTCCAGCCCGGTGGTAAGCACGGCGATGCCGATGAAAAGGTGAATGAACGGGATACAGGCGAAAAGCGCCGTCAACCCTCCCATCACGTAATGAAAGATGGCAAGCAGCCTGATGTTTTTTTTGTCTTCCTCCAAATTTGTTCCCCTTTTTGTCTGTTAGCGGGTGGCTACCCGCCCTGTTTCAAGGCCTTCAAGCGTTCCAGGACTATCCCAGCATGTTTGACTTCTCCGCTTTTGCGCTTGACCCGGACCCTTACCTTTCGCCAGGCCTCCTTGATTTCCCCCTCAGGGGAGATCAGGAAGGTGGAACGGATGACGCCTTCCGTTTCCTTTCCATAGTTCTTTTTGAGTCCCCAGGAACCGTAGATTTTCATTACGTTCTTTTCCACGTCGCTGAGAAGGGTGATACCGAGTCCGTGCTTCTCGATGAACCCCAGGTGCCGCTCGGGGCTGTCCGGGCTGACACCCAGGATCACCGCATTCTCCGCCGCGAAATCCTCTTTTAGGGCCGTGAAATCGATAGCCTCCTTGGTGCAGCCGGAGGTATTGTCCTTCGGATAAAAATAGAGAACCACCCACTTCCCCGAAAAATCCTTCAGGGAAACCTTGTTGCCGTCCTGATCGGGCAGCGTGAAATCAGGGGCCTTGTCACCGACTTCCACCATCTCTGTCCTCTCCTTTTTGTTTAAAATGTTCCAGCGTTTTTCCCGCCCCGCCATCAATACAACGGAGGGGGCTCACACCCCTTCCCCCCTCAAAACCCGAGGTTTTATCACTCTGTTAACCATTCCTCCAAGATTTTTCAATCATGGTATCACTCCTGAATTTATCCTGCTGTCATTATCACAAAACCTTCGGGGCATTGCAAGGGTCGGGATAGGCATGCCAAGGGGAAACTCTGCGTGTGGCGTGAAACGTCGAGGGATAAGGATGGAAACACTTCGTTTCGTGACCGAGGATAGAGATCTTTTGTGTGAATGAATTAAATTCGCTTACCGGCTTGGAACCTCGATCAAGATTCGATGGATTGTGTTTTATATTGAAAACTGATATTAGACTTCCAGAGAAAGACGAGGATGCACATGAGGTGTCTTTTAAAAGGCCCCCTCCGGGGCTTAATTTTTTAGGAGGATAGAGAATGTCAGGTGAAAAGAAGCTAATAGGTATTGGTGTGATGTCCATGGCCCTCTTGATGGGGATGATGTTGGTTTTTGGAGGTATCGCGCAGGCGGCGAAAGCGGCTACGAGCAAGGTGGCGGTGGTCAACGGCGTTGTCATAACCCGGAAGGACCTGGACCGCTCGGTGGACCAGACACGGCGGCGCTTCGCTCAGATGGGACAGAAACTCGAGGGAAAGAGCCTTGAGAACGTCCAGGGCAAGGTCTTGGATACCCTGATCGACCGGGAACTGCTCTACCAGGAGAGCAAGAAGGAAGGGATCAAGATTCCGAAGGCCAAGATTGACAAGGAGATCGAAGGCCTGCGGAAAAAGTTTCCCGACAAGAAATCCTTCGCGAAGGCGCTGAAGACGGTGAATCTGACGGAGAAGGAACTGGAGGCGCAGATCCGGCGCCAGCTGGCCATTAAGGAGCTAATAGACAAAAAGGTCGCCTCGAAGGTGAAGATAACGGATAAGGAGGCAAAGGCATTCTATGACAAGCATCCGGAATACTTCAAAAAACCCGCCGAGGTCCGGGCAAGCCACATCCTCGTGAAGGTGGCCTCCGACGCGGACAAGAAGAAGGTGGCCGCGGCCAAAAAGAAGATTGAGGCGGCACAGGCAAGGCTGAAGAAGGGAGAGGATTTCGCCAAGGTGGCCAAGGAGGTTTCCGAGGGGCCCAGCTCCAAAAAGGGCGGGGACCTGGGATTTTTCAAAAAGGGGCAGATGGTCAAACCCTTTGAGGAGGCGGCCTTTGCCATGAAGCCCGGCCAGACAAGCGGCATCGTGAGGACCCGTTTCGGTTTTCACATTATCAAGGTGACAGATAAGAAACCCGCTTCAAAGGTGCCATTCAAAGAGGCGAAAGACAGGATAGAGGCCTACCTCAAGCAGAAAAAGGTTCGAGATAATGTCCAGGTATTGATAGCGAGCCTCAGGAAGACGGCGAAGATAAAAAAATTTCCTTTGAAGGGAAAATGAGGGAAAGATTTATTTTTCTTGACTTTGGTCATAAACGTGTGATACAAGCATGCAGAATGTATGGCCCGGCTACTAAAGCGGGTCGGTTTCGCTACTCAGGCTTTGGAAGTATTTTCCTTTTGCCAGCGTTTCGACCTTTGGCAGGGACCATGAATAAACGAGGAAAGGAGGTTGAGAGTGTTGGCAACTGGAAAGGTTAAGTGGTTTAGCGAGAAAAAAGGCTACGGCTTTATCGAGCAGGAAAACGGACAGGATCTGTTCGTTCATTTTTCCTCGATTAACATGCCCGGTTTCAAGACGTTGTCCGAGGGTGAAGAAGTCACCTTCGACATCGAGGAGAGCGACCGCGGCCCCGTGGCGAAGAACGTCCAGCGGGCGATGTAACATCGCGGAAAACGCGTAAGTGAGGCGGGGACCTTCAGGGGTTCCCGCCTTTTGTTTTACGGGGCACGGTGGGGCGCTGGCTTGAGAAGCAAATAGATTCCGGCCGAAACGATCATGGACGGCAGGGTGGCCCCCATGCTCCAGCCCAGGCGGAAACTGGCCTGGTAAAGAACGATGCCCGCCAGCCAGGCGGCGACGGCTTTCCAGTGAACCCCGCCGGTATACCAGTAGATTCCATGCTGTTCATCCAGGGCGTCCGTCGCGATCCGGCGTTTCCGGAGAAAGAAGTAGTCTGTCAGGGCGACGCCGAACATGGGACAGAAGAACGATCCGATGAGGAGGAGGAAGTTCTCGTACTGGGTGGCGTCGAAAACGAGGGCGATGAGGATTCCCAGGATGCCGCCGATGACGATGCCGCGTTTTTCCTTCAGGGAGGGAAAGAGGTTTTGCGCGGAAACCGCCGTAGAGTAGATGTCGAGGAAGGTGGTGGTAAAGGTGGAAAAGAGGACGATGAGGAGGGCGGGGAGCATCCAGCCGGTGCTCGCCATGAGCTGAATGACCATGGCGTCCGGCGTGTCGCTTTTTGTCGCGATGGCGGCGGCGAGCCCCACCAGATACATCCAGCTGCTCATGAAAAAGTATCCCCACCAGGTTCCCCGGAAGGCGGACCCGTTTTCCCGGCTGAAGCGGGAATAATCGGCCACCAGGGGGAGCCAGGAGATGGGCATGGCCACCACCAGATCGATACCGAGGGAGAGGGGCAGCCCGGAGTTTCCACCGGAGGCGAGGAGCCGGTGCCAACCGTAGGTCTTGAAGACGACAATGGTCATAGCGGCGGAGAGGACAAGCAGGCCGGCGACCGAGACGCGCTGGAGCCATTTCCAAAACGTCTCGCCGACAAAGGACCACCCCAGGGTGACGAGCCCGATTCCCACCATCCAGGCCCTTGGATGGGGACCCAGGGTCGGCTTGAGGAGGGCGTCGGCGGCGTTTCCGCCGATCCAGATCATCACGGCCGTCCAGCCGACGAGCTGGATGATGTTGAGGAGGGAGGCGAGGTAGGACCCCCGGATGCCGAAGGCGGACCGTAGCGCCACCATGGTGGGGATTCCGTGGTCGGAACCCATGACGCCGCCAAGGGCCAGGGCGGTGTTTCCCAGGATGTGCCCGGCAAGGATGGCCGCCAGGCCGAGGATGAATCCCATGGGCCGGAGCATGCCGCCCGCCCAGATCTCCGCCAAGGAGATGCCGGCGCCGGCCCACAGGATGAAGAAATCGATTCCCCGCCAGGATCGCTCCGTCGCGTCGAGGGGTTTCAGCGCGTCCATGGAATATCCTCCTCATTCAGGGTATGGGGTGATAGGGACCTCATGCCCGGATTCCCCCGATCTTCAGGGCCTTTTTCACCACCGTCAGGGGATCGGTATCGATGACGCGGATAATCGGCTCCTTTCCCACGTCTCCCAGGTCGTAGATGAGGTCGGGGACCCGATCGCTCTTGGAGAGGACCTCGCTTGTCCCCCATTCCAGGGTGGAGCCCTCCCGTTCCTTCACGTCGGGAGGCTCGTTTCGCCGGTCGAAGGACTCGATGACAAGCCCAGCCTTTTTGGCCCGTTCCAGGAAGGCTGGATCGTATTTGATGTTCATCACGCTCCGGTATTCCGGGAAGGCGCGCATGACGGTGAGGACGATGGTGGCGATGTGCCGGGAGGCGCCGAAGGCGGGGCACCCTGAGGCTTGGGGGACGCCGTTGAGGTTGACGATGCGCCCGGGAATGGCCGCGACCTCCCCGCGCGCCGTCGCGAAAGGGAGTCCGAACGCGATGTTGGTCTGTATCTCCGGAATCAGATGCCCGGCCCGTTGGGACGAAAAGAATGCCACGGCCTCTTGAAGGGCCTTGAGAACGGCATATCGCGCGCTTTCTCTCTCCACGAAGGCGAAGTGGTCCGTGGGGCCGTGTCCCCGGCCGAGGGTGAGGGCGAAGCGGATAGCGGTATCCATATAGCGCTTGGCCTCGGCGACGGCCTCCGGAATATGCATACCCCTGGCGAGGTTGGACGCGATGGCCGCCGATGTGGTGCACCCGGTTCCGTGGGTGTTTTTCGTGGGGTAACGCGGAGAGGAGAAACGGTGGAACCTCTCGCCGTCGAAGAGGATGTCCGTGCTCATATCCCCTTCCTCGTGTCCCCCTTTGAGGAGGACCGAGCGGGCCCCCATGGCGTGGAGGGCCTCGCAGGCCGCCGTCTTGTCCGCCTCGGACCGGATGGGATGTCCCCAAAGCGCCTCCGCCTCCGGGATGTTGGGCGTCACGACCCAGGCGAGGGGAAGGAGCTCGGTTTTCAGGGCGTCCACGGCCTCATCCTTCAGGAGCTTGTCACCGCTCTTGGCGACCATCACGGGGTCGCAGACCAGGGCGACCTCCGGGTGGGCCTTCAAGGCCTCCGAGACGAGGCGGATAACGCCGGGCGCGTGGAGCATCCCCGTCTTGGCCGCGGCCACGCGGAAATCGTCAAAGATGGAGGTAAGCTGCCGGCGGATGAAGTCGTCGGGGATGGGAAAAATCCCCTGGACTCCCACGGTATTCTGGGCCGTGAGGGCGGTCAGCGCGCTGACGCCGAAGCAGCCATGCACGGTGATGGTCTTCAGGTCCGCTTGGATTCCGGCGCCGCCCCCGGAGTCGGAACCGGCGATGGTGAGGACGACGGGTCTCGCGTGGTTCATGATTATTCCTCCCGTAGATTGGATGGGATGTCTCGTTCCGTTTCGATGACCTGATCGCAGTGACGTATCAGCCATTCCATGTTTTTGCGTTCTATCCGCGTGAGTTGCCCGTCGGGAAAGGTGTTTCCCAGGTAGCCGTTCAGAATGACCGTGTGAAACCTCTCCATGACCTGGTAGAGGCGCTTGGGGCTACCCGCCTGCAGGTAGAGGGAGACATCATTGACGATGAGGGCCTCGGCGGGGATAGACTCCGCCCGAGTAAAGAGATTCCTCTCGATGGCGGCCGCGTTTTCCCGGGCGATCCGAAGGGCCGCCGCGTCGTTTTGGGCACGAAGACGCGGCGGGCGGATCTGGGTGGTGACGTAGTGGATATTCGGGTCCTGAGGCACGCGCATCTTTCCCCCGATATTCTTGACCTCTTCCGGAGCCATGTCGAGGACAATCATCGATTTCTGACCGCGGCATTCCAGAAGAAGGAGTTGCGTGTAGGAGGTCTTGCCCGTGTTTACGTCTCCCACGATCAGGGTTTTCAGGCCGAAAAAGGGACGGCAGGTCTTCATAAGGATCTCCTCAAAAGAGAAAGGATGAACCGAACCGCCAGGAAGAGGGAGATTCCCGTGGTCAGGGCTCCGAGTAGGGTGATGAAGCGGTTTTCCCCTTTGGTTTCGAGACCTTCCCGGGGGGAGTTCAGCAAGAGGAGCAAAAGGATGAGGATCAGGGGGGTCCCGCAGAGCCCCAGGGCGAGCATGACGACGAGGAGCGGAAAGAAGGCCCCCTTGAGAAAGGGGCCCGCCAGGCTCAAAAGGATTCCCGCCAGGAGGGCGGCGCGAAACCGGGTGTCCGAGGCCTTCGTGGGAAAACGGAAGAAATCCGCGAGGAAGTAGGCTCCCGCCTGGAAGGTGGGCAGAATAGTGGAGACGGCGGCGCCCCACAGGCCTGCGAAGAAGGCCACGGAGGCGTAAGGGCCCAGGAGGGGCTTGAGGCTCTTTGCCACGCCCAGCGCCCCCTTGGCGTGAATTCCCTGCCCGTGCAGGACCGCCGCGGCGACGAGAAAGATGACCACGCTGTAGAGGCCGAACGCCACGAGCATGGAGGAGATGACATCCAGGCGGACGATGGGCAAATCGCCCGCGTTCCACTTTCTTTCCCGCACCGTGTAGGTGTGCATGGCGATGATGGTGA
>Ga0256833_1000090_pt1 | contig 68414 bp, 76 predicted proteins | sample 356284metaG_FD_190535 | JGI IMG/M metagenome (GOLD analysis project Ga0256833, IMG submission 190535) | Hydrothermal vent microbial communities from Mid Atlantic Ridge, Atlantic Ocean - 356-284 | ecosystem: Environmental > Aquatic > Marine > Hydrothermal vents | place: Atlantic Ocean: Mid... | reverse complement strand
TGCTTTCTATAATTATTGGAAGTGTTTATCTTGATACAACCATCTTACTATCGTTTAAGTGAACTTAATATATTTATTTTAATTTTAAATAATAATTTAATTTTGTTGCTCCTAATACTATGTGGTTTGATTACATTTGATACATTAACGATGATAAATTTATATTTAAATAGGTTTTTTTATTTAGATATAATGTTAAAATTTTTAGCCATTATTGTAGTACTATAGGACGGGCATCTCTTATTTTACCCTACAGCATTTTCGAAATCCCAGCGATAATCATAGCAGGAGCGGCAGGCTTCAAAATTCCCTACGAAATAATCCGCTATTTGCTGGCAGGAAGGAGCAAATTTTAACGAAAGAAGTCATAAAAGAATACCTAACGCTCGCATTGATATCGATAATCCTGATAGTAATAGCGGCGTTTGTGGAAGCGTATATAACGCCAAGGATAGCGGAGTACTTCTTATCAAAAGGTATTTGAAGACTAAAGGGCGTTAAAGAGCCTGTTGAGGTGTTAACATGATAGAATTTCACGACAGAGAGGAAGAAATCCAAGAGATAATGAGGATACTGAACAGCAGACCAGATCTAATTACGTTCGTTTACGGGCCGATAAATTCCGGGAAAACAGAGCTTTTCCAGCACATCGTAAAAACGCTACCCAAGAATTTCGTAGCGTTCTACATCAATTTAAGAGAGAGGATGATAAGAGATTTCAACGACTTTGTAGAAGCTTTATTCGAGATAGAAACTGGAAGGAAAGTGGTTATAAAGGAATTAGTAGCTGAGATTACGGAATTTGCCGGAATTCCGATTTCCAAGTCTTTGCTCGACCAAATATTTAAGGAAGATAAACCCAAAAACGCATTCAGATACATAGTCAAAATCGTTAAAGACGTAAAATCAAAAGGTAAAACCCCCATCCTAATCTTAGACGAACTCCAGAAAATAGGCGACGTAAAAATCGACGGTCTCCTTATCTATGAACTCTTTAACCTTTTCGTCCGCCTAACTAAGGAGTTACACGCTTGCCACGTCTTCGCCATCACTTCCGATAGCCTGTTCATCGAAAAAGTATTCAACGAAGCTATGCTTCACGGGAGGTGTAAATACCTACTCATCGATGATTTTGACTACGATACCACCGTAAGCTTCCTTAAGAAGCACAACTTTGGCAAGGAAGAAATCAAACTTACGTGGAATTATTTAGGCGGTAAGCCAGTTTATTTGGTTGAGGCTGTGAAGAACAAGTATAGACTCAAAGAATTCTGCGAGGAGTTGCTTGAGGATAGGGTAAGTTCAATTTTGTATAGGATTAAGAGTCTAAAGAGGAAAGACGAAAACTTGTTTAAACAAGTTATAAGCCTTTTCGGACAGTTTAAAGAGTTCGAAGCAATTGAGTGTGGCGAGATTAGCAACGAAGTCGTTTGGTGTGTAAAAAACAACGTCCTATTCTTAGATCCAAGAAAAAGATTTCTTAAGCCTCAATCCCGTATCGACTTACTCGCTATTAGACGTGTTCTCGACGAAATAAAGGGTTAAAAAAAACACCGCCGGCCCTCGGCTCACCGCCAGCAAACACCGCTCAAGCCTCTTCCACCGCCGGCCCAAATAAATAAATTAGGAAGCTTCGAAATCCTCTAAGTCGAACCTGACCAACGTTGGCGAGCTAATGAACACCCTGCCGTCCTCGTCGACCTTCGTGATCACCCAATTGTATTCGTGTGGGTCGGTTGCTCTCTCTTCTATTCCTCCTATCGCCGGGTCAACTGGCACGTCCAACGCAAACCTCCAGTGTGGTAAGTGCACTTCCTCCTCCACCTTGTGAACGACCTCTTCTCCGTTCGTCAGCTTAGCGTATTGTAGCTCGTTTAGTTCAACATATCCGCCATTAGTTCTAAGGCTCATTCCCTTCCAGACTTTCATCTTTAGTCCCTCTCTCTTTATGATCACTGTCCTAAATGCGGGCATTGACTTTGCTCGATATACTATCTTTACCTTCTCCTTCGACAGGTACGTTCTATGAATCTTCAAGTGCAGTTTCAGTCCTTTCAGACACGCTAACGGTAAAGGTTCTCTGTCCGTAGCGTCCGCAATTTCTTGCAAAGCCCTTATCACCGTCTCGATCTCGCTTTCCTTCGCAACTGAAGCAATTACGTATATCAGTTTGGTGATCCCTTGCTCCAACTTCACGAACTTCTCGTTCTTCGTTCTAACGAACTTCTCTATCTTTAGCATCTTACCGTACTTCTTCAGGTCTCTCTCCACGATCCTTAGCAGTAGTTCCTTGCTTCCAACCTTCACCAGCCCACCGCTCCTCAGTTTCTCCCACTCCCTCTCTATCACTCTCTTCACTACTGCCTTCAGCACCTCGACGCAGTCGTCGATAGTATCCTCTACCTCCACCCCCACACAACGTCTCATTTGCCGACACCTCCGACAAGAACTGGCAAACCGATCAAATTAAAAATTTCGTTCGAGAATAACGACTAACGACGAATTAAAATTGGTCAATTTCTTAACTCCCAACCGAAATGTTAATATGAGAGTAAATCGACAGTATGGACAGCCCCCACACAATGTCTCATTTGCCGGCACCTTCCTATCCCCTTCCACCTACACTCCTCAAGTCCAACTGCAAAAGTTCACGCTTCTTCTTCTCGATTTCTCTAAGCCTTCTGGAAACTTCCTTAGCTCTCTTAACGTTTCGGAACTCCTTAGGAACTTCTTTTCCCAAGTACTTCCACTTGGTTTTTCCACCTTCTTTGTAAACGAGGTAATAGTAGGGACCGTGAGGACACCCTCTACAACCTTCTTTTCCGCACTTAACGTATTTGACGACGATACTTCCACTTGGATAACCGCCAAGCTCTTCGAGTTCCTTCAACAGCTTTCTCTCCTCTTCCTCAAGATCTTTCAACTTTCTTTTCCGTTCTTCAACCTCCTCTAACGCCTTCCTCAACTCCTCCTCAATTCTTTCCAGCATACTCTTACCTAACCTCTAACGTATTTACCACTTGCGGTTTGGTAAGATTCTTACCTAACCATTTTCCTAACTTCGTCGCTTAGGTTAGGTAAGACCACTACCCAAGTGAGGTGGTAAACGTGATCGTTTTGGTCAATCGAAACGGAGCTAAAAGAGAACTCGAAGGAATTCGAAGAAAACGACTGGAGCTACGAAGACCTAACAGAAGAAGCGGGGTAATTCAAAGCGCTCGAATTCTAAATAGCTCTAAGAGGTGATGGCATGAACTACGTTTTATTCAATTTTGAGAAGGCGAGAAAGTACCTATTGGAGAAAGGATTCGTCTATACCGTTAGAAAAACTATAAGAAAGAATATTTACTACTCGGCTTACCAAACGAGTGGAGAAAGGTTCTTAGGGGTAGTATTAGTGAGAAAGAATTAACTTTTCGATAAAATATAAAAAAGTAGAGGCTAAGGAGGAATTAGATGGAAGAGTTACAAGTCGACTACGTCGACGGTAAGTTCTACGTTTATCTAATGCTCACGGAAAACCTTGAGAAGGCCGAGCTAACGGACGACGGTTACGGGATAAGGGTACGTCTAAAGAGCAGGAAGTTCGAAGTGAGGCTACCGCACCAGTGCAAAGATATAGAGAAGGTTAAAGAGGTTAGCCCGCTAATGTACGTAATCGTAGCAATACCCAAGTACCCAGAACTCCTCCCCTCGAAACCGTTCACTTACGAAGAAGACGACTTACCTTCCTTCGGACCTCACGTCGTCGAAGAGGAAGGGACAGTCCAAATCGTTAACGAGGAAGAAAAAGCACTAGACGAGTGGATAGAAAAGGAATTAGAGAAGTTCGAAAAGAAGTTAGAAGAAGAGGAGAACAGAGAATTCGAGAAAACCCTATTCGAAGAAGAGGAGGAAGAGGAAGGCTACGAATTCTACGAGAAACCGTTCGAGGACGACGAAGAGGAATGGGATCAGGGGGTAACTGAACTCGGCTACGAAGAAGAACCATGAACCCGTTCTACGTTAGTTGGGGGCAGAAACGAATAATGTTGCATTTATAACGTATGAAGACTTTCGTGACGTCAAAATCTTTATAAAGATGAAGATCAACAGTAGATAAGCTCCGCTCGGGATGTGGGGAGGGTGGTGAGAGGGTAGGGATAAGCCCGAAAGAGCGGAGCTAAGACAGTCGAGAAAAGCAGAAGAATTGGGGAATACACGATAATCGGAAGAATTCTCGACGAGAAAGCACCGAAGTACGATTGGGAGTGCAGGTACTGCGAGTTTTCTGTAATCTGTTCTAAGAAGAGGTGTTAGCATGAACGATTTCTCGTTCGCTTTGCTCTAAGCTCTCTTCGCACCGATCGTCGTTCATCCTTTGTGGCCAGAATTGTCTTCAAATCGTTCAAGAGGAGAAAGCACACGAGTTTCCGCGAGCATGGTAGCACAGCTTAGAATTGAATTCGCAAACGTCTACGCTTACTTGTTCAGCAAGTACTTCGACTGCATAGCACCAGAGAACCTAAAAGCTCCAAAGGAGCTGAACGACTACGAAAAGTACTTGCTCGACGACCTAAGGAAACACATTTATAAAGCTCAAGTAAAAGCTCTAAAAGAGAAGCTTAAGAAGGATGTCAATAAAATCGAGCAAAACTTAAGATTAACCGGCTTCATATTCCCGTAAGGGGGTGATGTTGTGAGGAAATTGTTTATCCTAGTGTTGCTAGCGACTTTGGTTTCACTCGGATGTATCCAAAACGAAAATCCTACGAATACGATTCCAACACCCGTAAAAACGCCGAAGACAATCGTAGAGAAGGTTTTAGCAAAATACACTCCACTAAGACATTACGTCTCAAAGATAGTTTTCAGCACTCCCGAAGGTAAGAAAGTCGTGTGCACAATCAAGTACAACGGTGGAGCCTACTACGTGGTCTGTTCCAACGGAATGATAGTGTTTTCCAACGAAAGCGGAACTTTGGTTAAAGAGAAGACGTCAGAATCCTTTTCAGATAAATACGTAGAAACCCCGTTCGAGAAAATACTCGACTACTTAAAGCAAAATCCCAACGCAACTACGTATTTCGACAAAGAGAAGCAGTTATACGTCGTAGAAATGCCAAACTTTGGAGGATCTTCAGCAAAGTGCTACGTAAAGCCAGACGGAACGATTGTATCTTTAGTGGGAGATAACGGCAATTACGTAAAATTCATCGAAATCGACACTTCCGCAGTACCTAAGATAACACCTCCACCAGAATTCTTAAAGCACTTAAAAGGATCGACCGTTGAAGCTCCACGAACGAACGAAACCGAAGTATTCTTCTACTACAGCCCAGATTGTCCACATTGCCACGAAGTATTCCCGCTCGTTCTAAATTGGACTAAATACGTAAAAGTCCACATCTGCAACGTCGAGAACCCGGCAGATCCAGCTTGCAAAGTCTTCATCAATAGGGTCAACGCAGTACCAGTTGCCTTCGTCGTTAGAAACGGTACAGTTAAGGAATACCTTGGAACTTACGAGATCAAAGAACTAAACGACCTCATAATCAACGGAAAGCTTAGATAGACTCCTTTCTGCTTTTCATTTTTTCACGTGATCGGTTTCAGGAGAACTTCATTTATTTTTATTATAATTTCACGTAAAATATAATTGTTTACCATAGCTGAACACCTCCCCTCAATTCGCTGTCAGAATCTGACTCCTTCCGCCCGAACTTGAGATAATACACAAGCTCTTCCGCATGCTGTCCAAGATGTTCGAGTAAATCGACGTTCAGAGTTGGATCGAAGATGCAGAACTGCAAAAGCCTTAAACTCCTTTCAACATCACTCCTTCTCTCTTCCGGAACCTTAGATAAAACCGATTTTATAAAAAGATTGAAAATTTCCTTCGGATCGTCCGGTATCTCAGCCCTCTTCAGCTTCTCCCTTAACTCTTCGTTCTCCTTACGCAACTCCTCAACTTCCTGCTGTAGTTTCTCGTAATCGGTTTCATTAATCGCAATCTCTTCTAACCTCTTGCTAACCTTATCCAGAATTTCCGCAAGTATGAACTTCTCTTTCTCCCTGTAAAGCTTCAAAAACATATCTACAAGTTCTCGGTCTTTTGGTTCGAATCCAAGCATCTCTTTAAGCTCTTTCTTGAGAAGAATGATCTGAAAGCGTTGCTCCTGTGAACAATGTATTGTGCTATTAGCCATATCGTCTACACCTCCCAGTTATGCTCAAAATTTCCAAAATTTTTTCACGAACAGCATCTCTAACAAATTCGGCAACAGAACGATAACCCAATCCTTTATTCGCTATCAGTCGCTCAATTTCGTCGTAAAGTTCCTTGGGAATTCCTACATAACTGTATGGCTGTTTCTGCTTGTCACCCATATTTACCTTATCCATATGGTATATTTGAAGTAATACATCATTTAAATTTTGTGGTATATCTATGGTATATTTGGTAAAAATATACCACATGAATAAAAAAGGAGGATGGGAAAGTTTTATAACCATACCACACAGATATCGCATATATGCCAAAAGACAGATATAAGGGTGTTAGTCTTCCAAAAGAAATGGTTGAAGAAATTGAAAGGATAATAAAAGATAATCCCGAATTAGGTTATACCTCTATAGCAGATTTCGTTAAGGATGCTGTTAGGGACAAACTAATAAAGTTGAAGCAAACGCTTGCAACGTCAACATCTCAATAACTTTATCAAACTTTATCAGCTTTGGTTGAGGGCTATTTAAATTCACTCAGCTAATAAAATTCTTAGAAAAGAGTAATAAAGAAAAGAAGAGAAAAGATGATTTTTATAAAAATGGATAAATCTCTACTAAACTTTATCAAACTTTATCATCTTATATGGATAAAGTTTGATAAAAATCAACATCAACCACTCTGAGACCCATCTCTCCATTTCTTCTCTACTCCCTTCTCCATTTTTTCGACTTTGAAAGATAAAAATATTGACGACGTCGTCGAAGATGGTTTTAGCAGGTAGGGGATGTTCCGACTATTACTAAAGATTATTATCATGAGTAAAAACATAAAAGGCAATCTAAAACATCCCCTTGAGATAATAATAAAATAATAATATAATGTTATAAATAGCTGAGCGGTTGTTATATGCATGAGTGAGATTTTACCAAAGAGTAAGAACATTTTCGTTAACTCGTCTTGGGCTCCTCTGCGTAATAGCCAGAGTCATACTTTTCGATTATGCAGGCTTTAACTTCTTCCGATAGGTTAAACGGTTTCGAAACGAGACCTCTAACGAGCTTAACTTTAGTCCCCTTTTCGTAAATGTACGGCAACATGTCTAATTGTGAACCGTAATAGCTACTGTACTTCAAGGCGCAAGGGCTATGCTGACGCTTGAACTCGACTAAGTAAGCCAAACCGCAACTCGTATTAACGTGCGGAAATTCCTTTACACCACTACCGGTTAAAATGTACGTAACGTTTACGACATCGTATTCAAGGTTTGTGCCGTTCACGTAGATCTCTTCCGTTTCCGTCGTATTCGTTAGCAGTCCCATGTACATGTACCTTTGCAAAGCACTCAATCCCCACGACGGGCACTCTCCAGTCATCAGGCACTTTAGGCACACTTCACTGGGCAGGCCATGTATAGATTCGTTAGGCCTAATGTAACTGGCAAGCCACGTTATCGCGAAGTACTTGTTGAAGTCAGAATAGTTGCTCATAGTTTCGTATGTTCTGTTAAAGATCGCCCACAAGATCAACTTTGAGAGATAGTCGTCCTCTCTTTGACACGTTTGAGGATAACTCTCGCACGTAATCTCCTTATACGCCCAACTCGGCAAGGGTGGTCTTTGAAATACCTTAACCATCATTTTGTTAAACTTGAACTCAGTTGTACTATCCCACTTTCCAAGAGAGCCGTTGAGTGTCAGTCTTACGGTGTAATTGAACAAAGTGTATCCTCTCCTCAGCCTCATTCCGTATAAGTTCACGTCGTCACTAATGTTTACAAGCAACGTTAAGTTAAATACTCTTAACCCAGATCTTATCAGATCTCTTGAATCCACCGTCAAGTTGAACTCATCCAAACTTACGTATACTCCCTTCTTACCTACCAAATCCTTCAAGTTGATCGTTTCGTTTTTGACGATTTTACCGTTAATCTTTGCTATTAAGTCCAGTCGAGTGTCATTTGACCCAGAAATCCAAGCGAGATAAGGATCGAAAATGAAGTGTTTTATTGGCAGAACTAATTCTCTCGAGTGTGTTTCCCATGTGTCCACTTGAGTAAAGTTATCCTTTCTAACCACTACGACCCTTTCCCAATATAGCGGGCCAATTCCTAAGTAATAGCCCCCTTTAAACTCGTAAACTCCAGCCTTATCCAGGTCCACGACGAGACTCCCACACTTAGTTTTATTCGTCCCTACATTGAGGTAGTAGTCGATTACATATTTATCGCCAAAGCTATGGTATTCTGGAGTAACGTAAACATAGATATAGTCGTCGTAATCGTAGTAGAACGGGAAAAAGTCCACAGAAGGAACGTAAGGAATTCTTTTATACTTCGGATATTCAAGGTGAGAGATTTTCAAAAAGTATCCAGTAGTGCCGTTGTAAGGAGCTAGAAAATAGGCGGATTCGTTGTTGCAGACCGTCACTCTCTCGTTAGCTATTCTATAAGTCTTGCACAAAGATCCTTTAGCGTCCTTGAGAGTTAAAATTCTCGCCATGTCCGTGAAAGCCACATAGTCGTCGTAGGTCACGTTCCAAGGATCCGCAGTCAGAACTCGCCACAGAGTATCGTTAAACGTTCCATTCCCAAACGTAATCCCATCGCTGACGTTGTAAGTCAGGTTACTCCTCAGAACGTAATTCTTAATGGTAGTAGCGTTGAAAACCAAGACTTCAACGTTTAGAGTCGTATTCGTCTTATTATTCGTAAACACTATTGGGCCAGATAAAGAATTCGGAGGTTGGGGTAATTTCCATTCTGGTAATTCGTTTAGCACGACGAGTAGCATTACGACTAAAACGAGTCCCCAGAACGCAATCTTTAGTAACTTCATATCTTTTTAGACATTGGCTTATACTCTAATATCTCCTCTATACCCATTTGATTTACGCTGACATCGGTGCCAATATTAACCCTGCTTAAGATGGACTCTATCGGTCTTTCTCCCTCCTTAACGTCCACTCTTTCGAGTATTATCTCCCTTGGCTTGCTATTGTACGTTACCATGTCAAGTAACGTCATAACAAACGCGAACAGAGTCGTTTCGAGAGACATGGCTTTTGGAGGATAAAACGCACACGCGAGAGTTAGAACGGCGAGAGTTACACAGACGTAACTCAGCAGTGGCACCTTGTTACCTATTCCAAACAAAAGCAGGGAGACCATCAAAGCTAAGAGGTGCTTCAAAGTAATTGGACCAAACACGTACTCGTTCAGAAGAGATGGTTTCTTAACTGTTACGAACCTAAAAGTCCTCGCTTCGTAGGTGAACGCGCCCTTGTTACTCATATAGAATCACCATGCGGGAACCTAAGGGACTAACAACTTGTTAATCAACCGTATGAAGTAGCTCTATTTGATTTTTGTGGATGTATAAGTTATTCGTAGGCAATTGAATTTTCCCTCGAAGTTCGCAATCCTCGACCACCACGAATCTATCGTCTACTCCTTTAAATTTACCAGTTACGACTAAACCTCTTAATATGTGTACTTTTACTCTTCTATTAACAAAAACATCTAAAGATTTTCCTTCGACATCGCTTTTCTTATTACTAGCACCAGCTAACAAAATCTGATTTTTGTGGACTGCCACATATTCAGCGTCGTTACCTTCCACGAAGCCGTCTTTTAAGACTACGAATTTGCTATCTTCTCCTATGACCAAACCTACTACCAGTTTACCAGAAAGCAGAGAGATCGTGACTAACTTACCTTTAAGCATTTACCAACCCTCTTATCGTAGAGTATTATGAGATCTAACGAAAGCCAGAGACACAAGTTTGCAAGCTGAAAAAACCGAAGCACTTTTCTATCTTCTTCACTAAAGTTTCTGGGATCCAAGCTCAGGAACTTAGAAATCGTGAGGACTTTTCCCGCCGACGCGAGATCCAAAACTGTCTTAGCCATCGTCTTCAGCAGACCGTTTCTATCGCAAAGGATAAAGTACGTTCCATCTCTTCTCCTCGCTACGATGCACTCTTCGTCCTCGTAAACGAGGCCAAAGTTCGGATAGATTTCGAGATTCCCGTCGAGTTCAGCAACTTTTTCTTCTATGGGATCAAAATCGTGTATTTTATATATGATCCCTTCTCTCATCACAGTAATTCCTTTAATCTTACCAGTCTCCACTCTAATTTTATGCTTAGTCCACTCCAAATCTCTAATAAACTTCGCTTTAACGATGTCTACGCTACCTTTCCACCTGGGATCTAACACACAACGCTCAACGAGCACTTCGACACCTCCACCAACCTTCGTAAGATTTTGGAAATAGGAACTTATACCTTCTCAGTAGCCTTCTCCTCGCCCAAAACCTCTTTAAGCTTTTCCGTTCTCGGATCTTTCAGATCTCACGCCTTCATTTAAACAAGCGCTCTTTATACTCTCGAAGAATTTACTAGCGTGATATCCGTTATTTCCAGCGTGTAGCACAAATTTGTTTCCCCAACCCCTCGAAAGAGTGAGCTTTACTATTTTCGAAATCCAGCTCGCAACCAATTCAAAATCTTCGTCTTTAACCCTCGTGTAGCTCATGTTTACCACAGGACAGACGAAGATTCTATTCTTGAATTTACCTTCTTCGCAGTCTATTACTTCCACACCTTTCGACCTCGTTAAGGTCGCAGAGACTAAACAAATCTTATCTACATCGAGCAAACGCCTGACGACATCGACTGGATCGTAGTTCACGACCTCCAAGCACACGAAACCGTCCTTCTCGTAAGCGATTAAGTTCCCACCACAACTCCTGAAGAATAATAACTTAAGCACTTGGGCTTCCAGCTCCTCTTTTTTAACCCTCAACTCTCTCAACTTTCTCAAGAGAGACCAACGCACGTAATCGGCAACCTTTTACCTCGTTTTACGAGAACCTTTATCTCAGATCGAACTTCTTTCAAACTATTCTTAAGGTAATTCAATACGTCGTCGTAAATCGTATCGATGTCCCCATCCACAGACGTGACGTCCGTAGGAACTTTAACTGGATCCATCAGCATGTAAATCGTACTGTCTGCCTCGTCGATTACGAGTAGCACTTCTCCTATACACTCCTTTAAAAGTCTTCTAACTAGGAAAAAGTGTCCTCCATTCAAAACGGGAACTACGATCTTTGAATGTGCAAAACTTCTTTCGATCAACTTTAACTTTTTCTCGTAAGGACAGTCGTAACAAGGATAGCGATACCTCTTACCCTCGAACGAACGAGTAGTTATTCAGGTTGGTTCTGCTGTAGCAGGCTGGCACTCCATCGACGAGTCTGAGACACTCTTTCTCTCGAGAGAACAGCGGGATTAGCTCGAAGTCGTAGTATTTCCGATATTTCGCTACCTGTTCTTGCAAGCTATTCGCCCTCGTCACTATTACCACTCTACGAAACAAGCCCTCTCTTAACCATTCTGCAATGGCAGTCAGAAAGCAAACGGTCTTTCCATATCCCGTAGGAAACACCAAAACTGTTGCATCGTGCTTTAAAATCTTTTCTATCGCCTCGTTTTGCCCAACTCTCGCGAATGCAAATGGAAAACATCTTATACTTCGGAGACTCTACGTTAACTCTCGTACGCTCCTTTTCAAGCTCTAAAATGCGTCTTTTTAACTCTTCGAAGCTTAACTTCACGAACAAATTTAAAAATGTGACAATACAAATTCATTGTGTGAAGAGCTCTCAAGACGTGAAAAGTTGATTAAAAAAACCGATCCCCCGTGAAGGTGGTTGATATGCGGTTAGGGATTCTATTAAGAAACGGTCGTCGAGAAGATAGACAATTCTTCTTCGTCTGGAAGAACTTTTATCCTTATTTTTTGACCACCCGTCTTAAAGATTCCCATACCGGGTTGAGCTACTGCTAACATGTTTATTTCGGCAGGTGTTAACTTGAATATATTTGTCAGTGTCTCTGCAGACTCCTTTTCGTGCTTAAATATGAGAGTCGTAGACGCTTGCTCCAGTATGCTTCTACCTTCTGGCGTAGACGCTATGTCCTCTACCCTCTGCGTTACGTAAACGAAGTTACAGCCGTACTTCCTTCCCCTCTTTGCTATGTTGTCGAATAGGCTTAGTATAGATGGGGTTTTCATGAACAGCCACGCTTCGTCCACGAAGAAAATACTCCTACTACTTTTAGACAGTAGTTTATTATAAATGTATGCAGATAATAGTGCTGAAATCAGTAACTTAGTAGTGTTAGACCTTACGTGCCTCATTCCGAATATCGTTGATCCCTCGATAGAAGGAGTTTTACCCTCGTAAACGTATACGTCTGGAGGCGAACTTACGCCAGCTAAGTATTTCTTAAGTCTTTCGTCAGACAGAGATTCCACGAAATCGATTAAATTGTCGACGTTACCACTCCTTTCAACTTTATTGTAAAGCTCACCCTTCAGAACCCCCTTTAACTCTGACGGAACTACGTACAAATCGCAAAGGAAGTCTACAATCTGACCTAACGTAATCACCGCTTCTTTTTCGTCCTTCGATTGCAAGTACAGTCTTATAGGATCTAAGCCAAGCTTTTGTCCCTCTACGATCTCGATTAGGGTTGCCCCAAAGTACCTTGCGACTTTGGTGTATTCACTCTCGGGATCTATTCCTATTATCGGTAACCCGTGCTTTTCGTACATTCTTCGCAAGTATATCTTTGCAGTCATGGATTTCCCAGATCCAGAAACGCCAAGTATGACAAACAGGTAATTTGGCTTCGTGTAGACGTTGAAAATAACGGGACGCCCACTTCCGCTCAAACCGAGCAGAACGCCATCCTTATCTATGACTTCCTCAGTCACGAAAGGCATGAATACCTTTGCCGATTCAGTATCTGTTATTCTCTCTTCAAACGAGAACAACGACGTGAAGACCACACTATCGAGAAGATACGCCTCCGCGTGATAAACTTTCAGATCCTGAACATCTATACCTATTTGTTTCAGAGCGGAAACGAGCCTTTTGCTCTTATCCTTCAGACTAGTTTCCTCTCTACTCTTAACGACAAAAATGAGATGATATATTATTAAGTCCTCACCACTAATAACTCTACTACCAAGTTCACTCAAGTATTCAAGCTCTTTTACGTCCTTAACAGACTCACCTTCTGCTCTCCTCATCCTCGCTCTGTCTATGAGATTGGTTGCACCCACCGGCGACATCTTATACCATACGAAGAAGATTTCGTCAGCGATCGCGTAAAATTCGCTCAAGAAACCTTCTGGCAGAAATTCTGGAAACCTATAGGCGACAAACACTTTCGCATAACTCCCGTCCAACAGCCTCAACTTACCTATATCCACTCTTTCAATCTTTGGCCTCTTCTCAAGCGGATTACCCACGCTTCTCGCCGAAAAGTAGAACAAGTCCTCGCCCTCCACGCCAACATAGTATTTCGTGTCTCTAACATTAATCACGTACCTGTCTACTTGAACTCTACTGTCGTCATTTTTTACGTATATAACACCCTTACGAGCTGACTTCAAGATAGCCTTGAATTCGGCCAGATACCTGTCCCTTTCCGTAAAATCTTGAGTAAAGTAGCTAACTCCCAAGACCTCAAACCACTTAAACTTACCTCCTCTCGAAGCAGTTTCCTTGACCTTAAACTTTGACGTAGTATGAATGACGTCCTCAACTCGCTTAACTCTTCTGCTTTTAGTAATCAAGCTCTCTATCAAGTTTTTTAGCATCAAAACACATTTATTGACTTAACATTTAAAGGTTAAGCATGCGTCACTACATAGTTCCAAAAGACTTCGTCGATAAGGAACTGTTCAGATGGTCAGTTTACTACAGGGAGTTCGACTACCCTCTTTACGAACTATTCGAACGCTCTAACGACCGAGTAGAACACCACCCTTGGATTGCCATAACACCACTAAGATACGCCAAACTAACACCGCAAATCTATAAGTTAGAGGAAAAAGAGGACTTCGTGAAAATCGAACTGGTCGACGGTAACGTAGTGGAAATCTACTGCCCAATCCTTCGAAAGGTTCTTAAGACTGCACTCGAATGCAAAAACTATCACGAAATCGAGTCTAAGTTGAAGAACTACATGAGAATTCATTTCGGGGAATTTTGCATTAGCGCTTGCGCTTGGTTGATCTCTTACCTTATAGGTCTTGAAGTGTTAGATATAGACTACCTTTTATAACCATTCTCTCCTCAAGGTGGCTTAAGCTAAATCAACGATTATCTTGGCTATACGGTTAGGTAAGAATATAGGAGTTCGACATCGTTCCTGATTCAAAAAGACATCAAGCTTAAACAACCAAGGTAGCCGACTATTCCTTGAGCCACCCTAAGAATAGAACGAAGTTATTATCTCGTTAATTTCTTCCTACGTCTATGCCATACCGGCCCTACTAAGCATCTATGTGCATCGTAGAGGCTTTCACGGATCTCTGTACTAAATTCCTTTAAGTTCGTTTTAATGCGATTGCCAACTTTACTATCTGAGAGTCCTCTCATTACTCTCCTAACCTTACCTAACCCCACCTCGTCTAATCCTCTAATGGATCTAAGGTCAGACTTCTCTCCAACGGCATTCTTGATAGCTAACGCCTTTTCCCTATCTCCCTCCGCCAAAGCGTCGTAAACCTTCTCTCTATAGTAATCTTCTAACTTGCTCACGAACCACTCAGCGTCACCATACTTATCAACAGTAGAATCAACATTTACGCCTAAACTCGAAACGACACCAGCGTAGGCTTTAGCTTCATTCTCGCCAACACCCTTTCCTTTCAGCCCATCTACGACTCCTTTATACGTGACGTTGTCTTTCGGTTGCGCATCACCCTCTACTCTGAAGCTATCACTTTCGACGAGAATGTACTTCAACCTTCCTTCGTCGGCGTAGTTTCTAACGAACTCCTTCACGTAATCTGGGGAATCCTTTTTAATAACACCAATCCCCTTCGAGAGAGCGTTCGCTAAGAGAATATCGTCTACATTAGTCGATCCTAAGCCTTTCTCCCTCTTAAAGTCTCTTATGTCCGCTAGAATGTTCTCCCAAGGAGCGTTTACTCGTTCTGACATTACTATAGCAGTCGTAACAATTCTATCGAAAGAGGACGACGGTATATGAACGACGAAGCCTGAAAGCCTCTGACCAAGTTTTCTGAGACCCTTAGCTGGATTAGACGTGTAACTCTTGAGCGTGTCTGCAATTCCCGCATATACGTTGTTCCCTTCGTCAGAATTTATGACGTCAATACCTACGCCCTCAAACGGATCGTCTATCCTCCTAATACTGGTATTCGACGGAGAATCGCTAAACACTACGCTTCCACCACCACTACCACTGCTCGTTCCAGACACAGTCTTAACACTTCCCAATCTATCAGCCAAACGATTCACCAACCCCAATGTCAAGTAAGACCCAACACGAGCAAGGGCAGATCCTCCACCCATCACATTGCCCGTTAAGCCCATACTAAACCCAATTGGCAAAAGAACGACGAAGAATGGAGCGAAGATGAATTGACCTATACTGGATGGACCGCTCAAATTAATCGTTAGGGCATACAGCATACCCGCTATGACAGGACTCGCAAGCATTAGAGACGCTAACAGTCCAAGAAATTGTCTAACAGCTCCTCTAAATGCTGGATGAAGGTAGCTTACGGCTAAAATAGGAGACACCGTTACGATCGCTTCAATCAGTAGATACTTAGCGAAACCGAGAGCTATGAGTAGTATGAAACTTATTAAGACCAACGCCATGAAATGAGCTACTAAAGGTATAAAGTATCCTGTAAACACAGCGCACACGACCCATCCAGCCAAACCTGCGTATATTGCACCTACATTCAGGTAGCTGGCTATTTGAGTACTTATGACGTTCAGAATCCCCGCAGATAGGTTGTATACGTAAGGTCCAAGAACTATCACGGCTAAAACTACGAGAGCTTCTTTGAGGTTTTCAATTACGCTTTGGTCTATTCTTTCACTCGTAAACGAAACCCAAACGAGGTTTATCGCAATATACAAGATTAAAGCCACCAACGCTATACCACTAACCCACCCATACATTTTCATAAATTCGTCGTTTTCGCTAAACATCGGTAACTTGTACATGGGATCTATGGGAATCCGAAGAACACTAAGGAATTTGTTCAAAGTTTTTCCCGCTACAGCCTGCAAACCAAGTAAAAACCAACTAACCATGTCCGGGACTCTATTTTCACCAACTACAACACACGTTCCTCCAACACCTTTGATCAAGGAGTTGTCAGACCTCCAAACTACTACAGTAATTGCGTGAGATTTCGAGCCATTAGTTACAGGGTCAAACCATAAATCGACGTCAAAATTCTTACTCGCTGTAGATCCGCTAATAGCTTCTACACCATCTACTTTAACGACGTAATCCCAACTGCTTCCACCAGAATCGTCGATACTCACATGAATTGTGCTTTTTCCACCACCCGGACCCAGCAACACAGGATTCGCAGTGACCGTAACCTTAATACTACTTAACGATATACTTGACGGATTTACACCAACAGTATTGAAGATGGCCGGAACGAGCATAAGAAACAAAATTAGTAGAAATGTGCTCAATATGTGCTTAGATCCCGCTTCAAATTTGCCCGTAGCATAGTAAACCACCGACGAAACGAAGCAGGCACCTATCATCAACATGTAAACAGTAGACGTTTGACTCCCCGCTACATCTAAAAACTTCGACGGATCTACTATGCTCTCGATCATCGCCCACCCGGTAAATCCTAAGACTATCGCAAAAAGACTAGCTAGCAAAGGCTTCGTGGTCCTCCTACCGATTAACCTCAAGTATACATAGTAAACCGTGTTCACGCTGGCAAATATTACCGCACCGTAAAGTATCCAGCACTCGAAGTTTTTTAGGAACTCAATCATCGTATCGATGCCCGCCATCCCTTATGAACTACGAGCAACCTTTAAATTAATTTTTAGCTTAAGCGTATCTGAATGTCTTGGTTCGAGATAAGAAGAAGAATAGACTTAGACGAGAAGATTAAGATTCCAGTTAAGGTCTACGGCTCATCCTTCGTCTTTCTCCTTCTAAGAGACGAGAACGGAAACTTAAAGACGTACGTAAAAACAAGTGTTAGCAAAGATTCCTTGAGTAAATTCTTTCAAGTCGACGAACAAGAGCCAGAAATTCCAGATTCTACCTACTACTACCTCAAATCGCAATGTACGAGACGTAGTGACCTCTTCGAAAGAAACCTCAAAATTTCAGACTTACCGTCCATCGTAGATTGCTTGCCTCCAAACAGCGGAGTTACCATAGCTTGTAGCTTAGACGCAAACTTCAGCAGAATGCTTCACCACGAACTAAAGCACGCTATGAAGAAGAAAATAAAGTACCAGCGAGTAGTCGTTAAAGAGCAGGAGACGGAAGTATTCAGCGATGGTTATCCTACCTACGTGGAAGCCCTCAATAGAAGACTGAGCAAAGGCGAACCAATCTACCTCGTAGAAGTAATAATCTTCTCCCCCTCAAAGAAAGAGTTGAAAGATTTGGAAAAGACCGCAAGTGCACTTATCTTCCCACCTCCCAACTGGAAAAGTGATATAGCAAAGAACGTCACCAAGCTCCTCAACGAGCTTAAACCCCCTAAGCTGTCCATCGGTAGGATGTTCTTGGACGGTTTGGATCTCTTTGCAGAGATAGCGGACAAAACTATATTCGGTATTAAGTACTACAGCGTTCTCGAAAGCGTTTTAGAAGAATGGTTACAACCACCAGATCCACTTGTCCACAAGGCTTACTACGGAAGAGGCTTGAAAATACCAAATCTACCGCCTAAGAGACACGGGATAAAAATCGGAACGCTCGAAAACGGGGAAGAAGTTTGGATCGATCTAAAGGATTTGGAGCGCCACACCCAAGTACTTGGAGGTTCTGGCTACGGAAAGTCAACCTTTCTGAAGCTCTTAGTCCTTCAACTTCACAAAAGATATCCGGAATTGCCTATCTTCGTCATCGACCCACACGGTAACTTAGCAGACGAATTAGCCCAACTCTTAACAAGTGCATACTACTTCCATCCCATCAAAGCACCCTTCGGAGTCAACCCATTTGAAATGCCAGATGGTATCACAGACAAGGACAGCCTTACACTCGCAAGAAGCTTCGTAATCGACATCTTTAGTGACGTATTAGAACTGCCAGAAGAAGCACAATACGTCAAAATGATCCTTAGAACGGTTATCACGCTCATCCACGAAAAGGGCATCAAAGATTCAACGATCGGTCTGATTAATAAGGTCATATCAGAAATCAGAAAGGGTAGTGACAAAATATTGGTAAGTGATGACTTGAAACCCTTTGTAGAAGAGTTGAGAAGGCTCGACAAAGAAAATCCTCAGTCCTACATCTCCACGTTAGCGAGGTTAGAGATGTTTGCTGGCGACAAGCTCTTCAGAGAAATGACCCGCAAAACTACTGTTCCATTCGAAGACATAATCCTCAACGGTAGAGTGGCTCTCTTCTCTATCCCAGTCACGATACTCGGGCAAAGCGGAGCATCTCTAATTGCGAGTACAATTCTGCTAAAGATCTGGTTTAAGGTTATCGAACTTTACAACAAAATGCGAATTAAGTCACCCATTTTCGTAATATGCGACGAATTTCAGCTATTCAAGGGAGAAGAATTGATAGAAACTCTGCTTACTCAGTCGAGGAAGTATAATTTGAGGTTAGTAGTCAGCCATCAATATAAAGAGCAGTTGTATAGGAATAATAGCGAAAAGCTTTGGAACGCAGTCTTAAGCAACACAGGATTTAAAGTGATCTTCCGAACGACTACAGTCGACGTTTTCAGCAAACTCGATCCTTCTCTCTCAAATAGGATAGAGAAAGTCCTCGCAGTCTTGCCTAAAGGTTATGCTTTGGTGCAACTAAGCACGGACGACGAGAGAGGAACTCCTATCGCCCCGTTCGTGGTCAAGATCGACTACCCGAACTACCTTCCCGTTAGAGATCTGAACGAAACGATAATGGACTTCGCCCCCCCAAGAGAAGATCCCGCCGACAAACAGTTCGAGTTGCTCTTCAACCCGATCTTAAGAATGATCGAAGAACCCAACCCGGTAAGGCAGTTGATACTTCTACACATCTACGAGAGCAGTGAGCTTTCAGTAAGCCACCTACACAACCTAATACCAGCGTCACGTAACAAAATAGAGAGCGAACTTCTAAAACTTGAGAGAGGTGGATTTGTCGTAATAGAAAAACCGTCTTCGAGATTAGGTAGAGTAGTAAAGCTGAAGAGGGATGCGTTCGAGGAGTTTTACAAGATAGCTCCGTCAGAAGAAGGTAAGAGGCTAATTAGGAAAGTGGTCATGAACTACTTCCCGAACGCCTACATAGCAGTATCTAAGCAAACTCCCGGAGAACCGAGACCAGACTTAATCGTCATTCCGTATAAAAACGGTTTAGAGCTCGATTACGACAACGCGATAGCTATAGAACTGGAAGCTCATCCAGAGAAAACTTTGGAGCAAGTAAGAATAAATGCAATTAAGAAATCTACGAAGTATTTCAAAGTGATACACGTCTGGACGTTTAAGTCTAAAAAAGAGTTAGTCGATCAAATGCTACGCGACATAGATGATGTTTTAGTATATACCGTCGAAGATGAGAGCGACACAAGAGAAGACGTTACTTCTGCGAATGAAGAAAACATATCTTCAGAAGAGAAGGAAGAACCTAAGGAGGGAGAAGCCGTGAACAAAAAATCTCAAACTGACTTAGAAAAAATCTTAGAAAGCAAGCTAAACGACGTGATAAACGAGCTGAGTAGTAAACTCGAGAAGGTAATAGATAAAATAGATAAAAAGATTGACGAATTACAAGGAAAAATCGATGAAACAACTGATGAGTTACGAAACGAAATCGAGAATTTAAATTCTAAATTAGACGAACACGCTGAAAGGATTAACGAATTGGAGAATAAGTTAAACATTAGTAAGGAAGAACTCAGAAAAGAAGTTATCAGAAGTATTAGCTATGCGTTGCTGAATGCAATTAGTGAAAACGTACAAGTTAACGAAAAGAAGGGACCGACCGAAGAGAAGGAAGAAGTAAAACTGAGTAAGGATAAAAGAGAAACAGAAGAAACAATAAAAGATGAACATAAAGAAGCTAAAGAGGAAAAGAAGGAGAAAGAACCCACAAAAGATGTTATGAAGGATAAGGATAAAGAGAAAACGTCGAAAGAAGAAAAATCACCAGAAATAAGTTTTGGAATACTTAAGGAAAGAGCGTTAAAACGAGGTTACGTGTTACAAAAAGAATTAGATCTCCTCAAAAAAGTTAACGAACGAGAGTGGTATAGATTTTTGACGTTTATAGGTACTCGCATACCTGTCAAAGACGAAGATGAAGAATCCAACAAAACAGAAAAAGAAAAAGAGGACGGGAAGATTACAACAAGTAATGAAATAGAAACAGAAACTACTAAAGAGCAAAACATCGTAGAAGAATGCATAAAAGATTGCAAAGAAGTTAGACAAATGATCGGGGAAGAATACAGCAAAGAAGAAGGAATACGCGAAGAAAACGAAAAAGATAATCAAGTGTGTGAATACAAAGAAAACAGAGAAAATTATGACGAAAAAGACGAAATAAAAGACGGATCAAAATTTAATGTCGGGGAATGGGAATTCGAAATCGTAAGCTTGAAAGATAGAGTAATTAAGATCAATAGTTTATCATTTTTCGTTAAGAGACCCACGACTCCTGAGGGTATAAAATTAACCTTACAGAGTATGAAAAAATACGGTTTAGAATACTTGACTGTAAAGGATCCAAAAATACTTGAAGAAGACTATAAAGCAAGGAAGTTATGCGTAATTCAATTCTATACTAAAGATAACCGACCGATTACTGTATGTCCTATATACAACTATCCAGAATTGATGAAAAGATTAGGAATTAACTCTTCTGAAGTTCTATGATCTTCTCAGCTAATTTCTTACCTTTGTCGGTTAGAGTTATGTATTTGGATCTACCAATACCTATCTTAAATTCCTTAATCAATCTCACCCGTGCCAGCCTATTCACGTAGTACGACACTTTCTTATTATCGTCGAATCTCTCTCTCAATTCACTCAAAGTTATTATTTGATCTTTGCTATTCAAAATCTCTACTAATATCCTACCTTCTACTGTGTCCTTTAATATTTTTGCAGTCAATTCTAACTCCTTCTCACTCTTACTCATAGCACGTTCACCTCTACAATCCTAACTCTTTTTCGTACTTCTTACAAAATTCAATCCCGTAGTCAGTTAAATACCACACAAGCTTGTTCTTAACTTCTATATAAAAACTGTTCACGATCCCCCATTTCTTCAATGTATTTAGTATATGTTTCATTCGACTATGTTTTACGTTAACTCCTAATTGCTCTTCGCACAACTTCCTAAATTTATATATTGTTGTAGGTTCGTTGTTAGTCTTGTACAAATGCCTTAATACAATTTTCCAGATCTCACTACGTCTCCTAAGTTCATTTATCATCGCATATTCCTTAATGTCCACAAACATAAGTAAACTACTTGCCTAATAAATTTATTCCATAAAGGAATCGATCTCTATCCAAGATAGGGGTTACCTCTATCTAAAATAGAAAAACCCCCTTTACCAAGAAGGAAGTTATTATATTCCAAATATATGATTCTCCTATTCTGTATATGATAATCCCCCTCTCGGTAAAGAGAATTCTCATGTTCGAAAATCTCCATTCCTAAGACTCAAGAAGCTTTGCGCACACCTTGCTGTAAAGTAGCACAATCTTGTGACAATACTTAGCACACTACCCACCTAACTATATAATATGCTAATCAGTAACATACTCACTTTCGATAGCACATTCGAACAAGATCGAATGATCGAGTTAACTCGAACTAATAAACGTTTCAACGTAATGTCACGATCGAACTAATCAACGTATAATCTTCGACATACCCTTCACTCGTCGATTTAATTTTCATTCTTGATTCCTCATCACTCCTATGCCATCGGGAGTGATGAAAGATAGCAAAATCGTTACTCGTGCGGGGCACACTTGGTGGTGAAATCATGAGCGTAGTACATCCAGAGCTATCTCAAGAGAATACCGATCGACGACGGAATCGAAAGATACTACGCTCTCTGCGAAAAAGCGTTCGTGAAGTTCGTCAAGTCTCTCAGCGTGGTCAAGCTCCCAGTATTCAAGGTTGTCGTTCCTTGTGGTTCTACGGGCGCTAATTACTACATAGTTAACGGTGAGCGCTTTGGTAAGGAAGTAATAGCCTTCTTCAGAGGAACATACGGTTACGCAGGTACTGGGCCACATCAATCTGCCTTCATAGAAAAGTTCTTCAAACTCTTCAGATATCCAATGCAAACGATGAGCGGGGACTACCTTCTAACCCTGCTACGCATCGTTTAACATCGTCTTGATGTGTCCCAAGGCGGACATATATTTATAAGAGACTACATCCGCTGAACCCCGTCTAACGCTACCAAAGTACATAATTCATCCAATACGGCTTTAACGCGTTCTAACTCCTTTCTTTTATTTTCGATTAGTTTCCTCACTTGCTCTATTCTTAACTCGTAAATTTTTCGAGGTTTTCCGACTTGGTTGGTTTTCCTATAGCCTCGACAGCGTACCCAACCATTGTCTAACAATTTTTTAACGACTTTACACGCTCTAACGACGCTAACCCCAATAACTCTAGCTATATCCTCAACACTCGCAGAACCAACCGTCAAAAGGTAGGCTACAATCTTAGCCTCCGCACAGCTCAACCCCAAAGATCCCAAAGCCTTCACGATCCTGTAATCTACTAAATTCAACTTCTTTCTAACTTCTTCTTCCACTCTTTTAACATCGTCGTAACCCTTTCCTTCGACGTAAGTTAAACAAACCCTGTACCCTCCTTCCAACTCGAGTTCAACGTCTTTCCGTTCAGCTAGAGCGCTTCCGACTTCTTCTAATTCGTATTTCGACCCGTTCTCACGAACTGACGCTCTAACTACCTCTACCATGGTAAAGAATTTGTTTCGGATTATAAATTTCATACGTCGACTTACGCTTAGACTAAGCTATTCACGACGCTTACTACATCAGCGTAACGACAAACGTTAAAATTACCCCTTTACTATTTAACTCGCCAAAGACTTAACTCCTTTTTTCGGAGAGCTTGCAGTCGAAATTCTTCGTAGTTTAATCCTTTAATCTAACACCTCTCTTTCTCAGGTTTTCCAAGACGAAAGGATAAGCTTCCAAGTATTCGTATTCGATTCTACACGGAATGGGTAGCTTTTTTCTCAAAGTTTCGACTCCTTCTTCTCCGAAAACGTCGTACATCACCGCCACCCAAAACGGAATACCTCTCTCGTCCCAGCCTTTCACGGTAATCCTCACCACCACGCTTAGACCAGAGAAATAATCCACAAGGTCTGGAGAGTATCCAAACATCAATCCGTTCGTTTCCAAGATGAAATCTCTACCTACTCGACTTATAACTTCCGCAACGTGCTTAGCAGAGTTCTTTCCAAGTATAGGTTCCGCACCGCTTATTCTAAATAAGTAGCACCCCTTAGCTTTCGCTATCTCGAGCAACTTATTAGCAACTTCCTCAGAAGAGTAAAACTCGCCGTACTTCTCGGGACGCAAGTTCTTAAAGTAATTCCAGCAGTAAGCGCAGAGTAAGTTACAACCTACGGTGTCTGCGGTAACTATCCCACCGTAATAACGAGTGTAGCGAAATCTGTAATACTTCCTCTCGTTACCGCGCACTACGAGTTCCTCAGCCTTCTTAGCTCTTTCTACTGGATTAAACGGCTTCATACATCAGCTTTTTAACGTATTCCTCGACCTTCCTCACGTCTTCTGCGTCCTTAATGTTAATGGGTAGAACGAACACGCTACCATTTGAGATCACAGCTTGACGACCGTCGTCAAGCTCAACGACTACGTCACAACCCTTCTTAAGAAGACCTCTCACTCTTTCGACATCCACTTCCTCCTTGACTCCATCTCCTAGCAACCAAGCCCTCACGACTCTCACGACGTCTTATATTTTTTCGTCCTATAAAAATTTAAAGACCGTCAAAACTACAAACGATGACGGTCGTTAAGAAGTTAGCGTTTGGAGGATGTTCTCTTAATCTTATCCCAAGATACAGTATCGTAGGTCACGCCCACAGAGATCACATCCCCCGTAATGCCAACATAACAGTCGTGGGTCCAGTGCAACTACAGCGCAACTACATTTACATCCACTACGACGACTTCGTGCACTTGCACCTCAGCGACACTAAGGTTGTAGTCTACGTCTGCGGACGTAGATTTCTCAGAAGCGTTTCTATCGAGAAAAAACTTCACACAAACCCAATTCTTATAAGAGACGTAAAGAGAGACGAGATAATACTTTACGTAGACGACATTAACGTTGACGACGAGGAACCTGTAAAAAAGATCATTGACTTTCTGCTGAGGGCTTACAGAAGCTCATTCACTACAGTCCTCCTACCAGTTTACAACGGAAACTCAGCACACGGAGCGAAACGTCACAAAGACCTTCACGACATATCAATGAGGCTAATAAACTACGCGATCTCGAGAGGACTCAAAACCTACGCACTCGCTCATCCAGTCATTCCAAACGATCTCCCACCTCAAGCAATCCCAATACCTAAAATCCTCGAAACCCTCGAAGACTGATCTTACCTAACTTTTACGTAAGCTCGTCCCAAAGGTTAGGTAAGATTTCCGATTTCCCCCCACGATGAGGTTGTGTTATATCGACTTGAACGTCGTGGATTGCACAGCTGATCCGCACGTTCTGGAATACGACGCAGTCGAAAAAATGCTCGAAGACGTGCTAAGGGTTTGCGAAAGCGATGTCGTGAGAGCAATATGCGTGGTCAGACTCAGCATGGGTAAGTTCTACGACGTGCTAAACGAACATGGTTGTGTTATATCAGTAACGGAGGATGAGTACGAGTCTGACTACTATTCCATACCCGTGACGGAAGACGATTACAAGAAAGTAGCAAAAGGTGTTTACGCTAGGAAACACAAAGTAGAAGGTCTCGTGTTTAAGTACGATCCTCCCTTCGATAAACTCACCAAAGTAGCTTACAAAACGCCGAGTGGCAACACGATTGAAGTCGTAAGAGGTCCGCTACCTATAGGTCTAACCGGCGTAAAAAAGGCTATTGAAATGATAAAGGAGCGATTAAAAAGAAATCCGGCCTTTAGAGAATTCTCGCTAGACATAGGCGTCGTATGGGACGAATTCGGAGACCACAACTGCAGTGACTACATCCTCGTCGACGGTCGCAAAATGACTGTCGATTACTCGAATCAAGACTGGTACAAGGGAGAACCCAACTACATGAGACATATAAAAAGGCTTGCAAAAGTGCTTGGCGTAGATCCAAAAGATTTACTCAACGGATGACGGTATGATCGCCAGAATACCCGTAAAATCACTCGAAAGGTGTCCAGCAGTCGTCCACGTCTCGATTACGAAGAAGTGCAACCTCAACTGCGAGCAGTGCTATTATCAAGGTCAAGAAAATCCAGCACTTATCAGAAAAATAATCCAAGACATAGCTTTAAGCGACGTCAAAGCAGTCGCAATCGGCGGTGGAGAACCAATGCTACACCCAGAAATCGAACACTTCACCAATCTTTTAGCCGAGTCTGGCAAAATAGTTTCCGTGACGACTAACGGTACAGTTTGTAAGCCCCTTGATGGTGTTAGCAAGTACGCTATAAGCTTTGATCCTGTTCACGAGCAAACTTGGAAGAATCCAGAAAGCGTGATCACGGCAGCTAAAACCTACGGTGAGTTCGCTGAAGTCTGGATGAATCACATCCTTACAACAAAAGACGTTCTCGAACGAGCTTTGGACATATTAGGAAAGTATACAAGCACCGTTACCCTGTTAGCACTCAAACCGATTAAAAGGATAAACGAAGAGCTATGGCTCGACGCTATTGAGTTAGTTAAGCAATACGGATTAAGAGTAGCAATAGACGCATGCGTTGCGGAGTTAACTGGAATAGGAAAATGTAGACAAGGGATCGTCAGCATGAGCATTGACGCTGATGGAACTTGTGCAATATGCTCGAACCAACGTGAAAAAAGAATACCATACGAAGGTATTGAACTAAGCTGGAGGAAGATTAAGAGGGTTTGTCCACTTCTTACCAAACAAGGTTAGCCGATTCCTCGGTTATCCCTTCGGAGTTATAATTCATACCTCATTCAACCAGATCCTATACCCTCAACTCCCCCCACGATGATTACGAGTTCTGTAGTGGGTGTAGAAGCAAAATACAAGCCGATCCCAAGCGTAATAGAAAGAAATCGCCGACTGCTTTATCACGTGAGAACAGTTCTCGAAATCGGAGCAGGAACGGGCAGACTCGTAAAGTGGTTCTTGCAAAACACCAAAGTGGAATCTTACATCGCGATAGAGCCTGATCGGAAAAGTGTGGAGGTTCTCGCTAAAATCGAGGATCCTCGTCTAACAATCATCCCTGACTACTGGGAATTCGTTAGAGACTCTTTCATCGACGAGAAGTTCGACGTATTGGTCCTATGGAACGTCCTAATGTTCGTAGACTTGACGGGAGTTCACGGCGGAGATTACAAACACGCCATCCTCAAAGAGACTAAATACTTCGTAAACATGACTAAAAAATACATTCTGCTGAGCTTTCACCCAGTAAAGTCAGGATTGCTGAAAAACGTCGAAGATTACAGAGAGATTTTGCAAGAGTTCTTAAAATGCGGTTGCAGAATCGTCGACAGGAAGCACTTGAATTATCTCCTCAATTCTCCACGCCCCAGAGGGTGAGAACGTGTTAGCGTCAGACATTTTTAGAGCGATAACTCTTAGCTTAGAGTACGCTTTTGGCTCTGCAAAGGAACCAACCTCCGTCAAAAGGCTTAGATTTCACGACGAGCGAACCTTCGTAAGAATCATCGTCGCTCTCTTTGACTTTGAGCTTTTTGTCGTAAGGATGGAGAGTAAGAGCGTCTATGTGGCTCGCGGAAAAAGAGGCGAGAGAATAGTTGCTTACATCGAAACTACCGACAGCTTCATAGAAAAAGCTCTCAAGTCCTTGCACATCAGAGCAGTCGAGAAGAGGCCAGAGGATCTACTAGAACTGCTTGAACTCTGAGGTGTCCTCATGTCCGGTTGCAACGGAAGGACTCTTATCCCTTGTCTGTTCGGTCTAAACTGTCCTCACAATAGGAAGTTTGAGTGGTGCTACGAACACTACTTCGACTCGAGAACTAAAGCTCTCGTAACAGAGCTTATCGAACTTAGAAAATCTCTCGCTCGTCCCAAAACAAACGATGACGAGCGTAGCGGAAAGTATGAACATCTTGAACGTAGTTACAAGTCGTAGCAACAACTACATTCCTCTCGACCACAGAAAGTGTCCTATCTGCCAAACTATCCAGCAAAAATCTACGAAAATAAATCAGATCGCAGAGAAGTTAGGTTTCGAGACTAAACAGATTAAATACTGCCCGTTCCACTATAAGCTAATAAAAATCTTGTCAATGTTTAAAGATAGTAACGCTAAGAGAATTTTTAGAGCAACAGTTGACGAGAAAACTATAAAAATAAACTTCGGTTGCCAGAACGACGAGAAAAAGGCAACAATTCTGATCATTATCCCGAGAAAAGGTGGATTCATATCAGTCGTCGTGAACGGTCGATTATACAAAAACGTTAGCCCCGAAATTCTCGGTATATTCACCCCCAAAGAACTCGACGTGATTAATCAGTACTTATCCGAGTAGCTATTTCTTCAATTATTTGTTCGGGTACTTACAGTAATCTCCGAAGCTCGTAGAACATTGCAAATATGGACTTTGATTTTCTCCATTCGCCCGCCCAGAGCCAAACGATGACGGGCGACGAAGTAGTTATCGGTTTGGACGCAAACAAGTGTCCGGTCTGCAGAACCATGAGAGAAAAAAGCGAAAAGATCAGTCAGATCGCAAAGAGGCTGGGTTTCGGCAAACGGGAGAAGGTTTAACAGGGTCAGCCCCGAAGTGCTAAACCTCCTAACACCTCAAGAACTCGACGTCGTGATCCAGTACCTTAACACGGCTAACTAACAACTCTTACTACGTCTTCTACTACGACGATAAAACGATAATTACGCTACCTTGCAACGAATTCTTGGTCGTAAACGACGATAGAATTCTCCTTAACGGAACTAAACTGATAGACAAAAGCGAAGCTTTAAGAAAAATCCACGAATACGAACCACATTACGGCCAACTGAAAACTAAAATCCACGTGTTCAAACTCGTCTTAAGCGCGATTAGAAAAGAGGCCTGAGGTAGCTAATCTGACCTTCAATCATTCCGTGAACGATTTCGTCGATTATTCTATCAACAATTGGAACCCCGCCGCCGTATGGAACAAACTGCCGAAACGCGCTAAAGTACAATCCTACGCCCGAGAAAATCATCCCCGGTACGAGAACTAAAGCGTCCAGAAATCCAGCACCTCCCACTATGCTGTTAGGATAATCGTCCGCATGAAGGTAATCTACTAATAACATAGGAACGAAGTAGAAAAACGGTAACCACATTAAGTGAACGCCACACGTAACGCACATAACCCCTAACATGACGTGCAAAGGCATAATCACGAGAATCCCAAGTCCTAAATCACTCTTAAAGCTCAAAAGCAACGTAAACACGAAAATTATCACGAACGCTAATAAGTGAAATAAAATTAAAGGCGGACAGCTAATTATTACCTCCGGAGCGGAAACGTACCTGACCCACACGCCCTTAAAGTTACCTATTCCCGTTAAAGCCTCGAACAACCCTACTAATGCAAAAGCCACCGTTATCGCGTGATACCTCTGCTTCCCTATCCGTATTACCATTCCCTTACCGTAAGCGTAGAACATGAAACCTATCGGAATTACACACAAGGGCCAACCAAATATGCAGTAAATCCACCAAAGAATACCTCCAATCCCAAACAAAAACGTAAAGGGGTCGGCCTTCGGATCGTAAAGAGCATCCTCTACTCTCCTCATGAAGTCGTAGCCTAAGTATTCCACACGTACCACAATACATCTTTCCATCAATACAAATTTATATTGTTTCTCCTCTTCTCCCTTCTTCCCTTTTCCAAACGGGGGTGCCATCTATGTTTTTAATTTATCCAATTAGCGAGAGAAAGTTCGTCGTCCTCTCCCTCAGAAGTACCTTCGGAAAGCCTAGACAGTACTTCGTCCAGTTTAACGGGTATCGATTCCTTTGTAACTGCCCTCATTTCTTAAAGAACTTCGAAGATCCTAACTTCGTTTGCAAACACATCGTCGCAGTCTTAAAGGCCTACGGCGAGAGCGTTTCTCTCCTGACGACCACGACCAAAAACAACAATGGAAAAATCCCCGCTTACCAAATAGAGGTGGTTTAATGGTTTACTTCCCTAAAGCAGACTTGTATCCTATCTACTACAAGAGAAACGGAACAATGCTTCCAATCGAAAATCGAAAAGCCGTCGTAGGTGAAACGGGAACAGTTTACGCAATCGTATCCGACAGGTACCAACTACTCCTACACGAAGAAGCTTACGAGATTGTTCACGACATCCTCGAAAAGCTAAACGTCAAACCAATTCAGGTTCAGGAGAAAGTAGCTTTTAGCAGAGACGGTGGATTAATGCACCTAACGATCTGCGTCAAGGAAGTCGAAGTCGCAGACGGGGATTTAGTAGGACTCGGATTTAACGTCTTTAACAGCTACGACGCGTCTTCTGCCTTGAGATTTAACGCGGGAGGTATAAGATACGTTTGCTCGAATGGTATAATCATTCCATTCACGAGCTTGTACGCTAAAATCAGAAGGTTAATTCACGTTAAAGGTGTCATCAGAAAACCGTCTTTCGACGTAATCAAGGAAACTGTAGAGGAGATACTCTCAACCTTAGGTGACCTCGCAGACCTCCTCACGCTCGCGACTAAAGAAACGGTCTCAAGATCAGACCTCGTCCACTTCATCGAAACCACATTCTCCAACGTCCCAGCCCTCAAAGAGAAAATATACAATTACTTAAAGCACCGCCTCGGAATCGACCTCACTAGAGAAGTCGAGACCTACAGAAAACTCCGCAAAGAAGAAATCCTAAAGTTCCTCGAATCCATAGAAGACGAAGAGTACAATCTATGGGACACATACAACGCCTTCACTGACATCTTAACTCACACGAGGAGGGTAGACCTCAAGACGACCGTTAAGCTTCAAGAGAAGGTTGGAGAGTTTCTCGTCGCACAGATAACAGCTTGACGTTTACTTTTTTAGTCTTTCCTACTTTTCTCCATTTCAGCCCTAATAATTTCCCTGCTCAGGATTTATCACGTAGTTAAAGATGACGACAAATACCGTGCATCTTAACTAATCACACAAATTTCAACTACTAACATCACGACTTTGAGCAAATTTCTCTAATTTTTTCAAGACATTTGAGCACTTCTTGCCCCTTATCTGTTAGTTTATACAGGGCTCTTGGCTTGCTTCTCTGTTTAGTATTTTTATCTTGTATATATTCTACATTAATTAAATCAAACTCTAAAAGCTGATTAATTTTATAATTTAGCGTAGATCTGACAATACCCGTTTTTTCGAGCAGTACTGAGTAAAAAGGGTATTTTTCGTTTGAAATTGTTTTCATAATAACATAAGCATGATAGTTGAGAATGTCTAACACATCTTTCTTCCTTTTCTGCTCGTCCATTATTTTTTATCTGATTTATATTGTTAATAAGGACACTACACAAAATTTTGGACATAGCACAAAACACCGAAAGATTAATATTATTAGTAGCTGAAACTTAGTTTCGAGGGAGTGAGTAGGCGGGGGTTTGTAATGAGTAATGATTCATCGATATTTAAGAGCTTTTCGAAGGTATTTAAGAATAGGGAGGCTTTGTCACACAGATACATACCCGACAAGCTACTGCACCGTGAAAGAGAGATAGAGACTCTTGCATTTTATTTTAGCTTTGCTCTACAAGGTTCCACACCTCCAAACGTTTTAATACTCGGAAAGACAGGAACTGGAAAAACGGCGGTTACAAAAAAGGTTCTATCGATGTTCAAAAAAGAGATTGAAAAGGAAGGTGTAGATGTCCTTGTTGGATACGGAGTAGCAACTAAATCTCCTATTGAAACTTTAGTCAACATCTTAAAAGATATGGGAGCTGAAGGCATAAGATACTATAGAGGGGTTTCAATGTCAGAAGTAAAACCTGTCTATGAAAAATTTACAGGGGAACGAATAAATATTCTAATCATCGATGAATTTGATAAACTAGTACTCGCGAACAGAGCGGATGAGTTGCTGTACTATTTAACAAGAAGAGATAAGACAGCAGTTATTGCAATCTCCAATAAACTGTTTGTTGAAGAAAAAATAACAGATAAAAGAGTTCAATCGTCATGGAGACCTAGAAAACTAGTTTTTAAGAATTATGATGTCCAGCAACTAATAGATATTCTAAAATATAGAGCTAAATTAAGCTTCAATGAGGGGGTCGTGGATGATGAAATAATATCGTTAGTGTCTGCCTTTACAGTTCAGAGAGGAGGTGATGTCCGCTTTGCATTAGATATTCTAGCTATGTCAGGGGAATTAGCAGTATTAATTAAATCCGATAAGGTAACAATAGAGCATGTAAAAGAAGCAGTTAAGAAGGTAGAATCGGAATACATAGAAGACAGTTTGTCCAATTTAAGCACACATCACAAGCTACTACTCCTAACGGTAGCTCTTAGAAAATCAATATCACCATCAGAGGCATATAAAATCTGCAACGAAGCAATAGAGAAGTTTAAGTTCATGTGGATCAGACCCATAACACATAGAAGATGGGCAGACTACAGGAGTGAACTAGAACTGCTTGGGTTCATAGAGCTAACAAAAAGAGGAATGGGTAAAGGGAAAGGTTGGGGATACATACTCAGAATTCCCGACACTTATGACACCTCTCTTGTGATTAAGCTAATTAAAAAAGATATCTCCAGAGAGCTTGAAGATAATAAAACTAAATTGGACGCCTTATTGGACTTCATAGCTAAAGCTGGAAACTCATTCAACCGTCAGTAGTATTATACTATTTTAAAATTTATAATAATATGAAGACCACTATACCCAAAATCGAGACACACATACACTTATTTCAACTACTAAAGTGCAAGATTGTTCATGACTTCAGATACTACTTAAGTCTACAAAAATTTAAGTTTTTATATACAATTTGTTTGCGTTCAACTACTAACGTTTCAAGTACTAATAGCAGTGATTCAACTATTAAGTTCAACTACTAATCAGACGTGCAAGTACTATCAGAATTTCAGAAACTACTCTATTAACACCTCCTAAAATTTTACAACATATAAACAAAAACTCTAAATTTTGCAAAGATTTGCAAATTCTGATGTTACTCTTTTGTAGAGTAATACATAAAAAGTGTTAAGAACTTGTCAGTTTTTACACATACACAGATTTCAACTACTAACATCGAGGGTATATTTCTCCCTCCCTCTAGATACCAACTAAAATTATCTTAATAGGATTGGTATCAATCTTTACGTAAAAATATATTTTATATTTCTGTTGTTACTACTACTAATTTATATTAGTCTCTGAATATATATTTTTCGCTTTGAAATATAAGATCTAGAAGGGGTATATCTTCACGTGATAGTAATTGAAATTAGTGTGTGTGTGAAAGTCGCAGAGATTGTAACACTTCTTATTAAAGAAAAATTGATTTGGTAACACGTATCTAAACTTCAGATACTATTAACAACAACTTCTTAGTAAGATGTAGGACAAACAAATTGTATATAAAAACTTAAATTTTTGTAGACTTACTACCTGTAATAGTGATGGTGGTAGTACCTGAAGTCTTATACTTTAGTAGTTGAAATGAGTGTGTATCACTCTTACCGAGAAAATAGTTAGTGCTTAAAATCGCAGTTCTTACCTAACCACGACCCATCAACCTAAAGGTTAGGTAAGAATCCTGATACGATGAACATCAGCTAAACGCGACGTCGTCAAAATTGCAAGCAAACCTATCACGTGTAGAAGCGAACAATAAACACAAAATCCTTCAAAAAACTCTCTAACTACGAAATACATTACTCCAAGAACACCAACCAAGCTCCACAGCCTTAAGAACTTCCCTTCAGAAAGAACTACTCCGGAGAAGAACCAAACCATACCTAGGGTGTAATTCAGGGGGTCGCAATGTCCGAGACAAATACTGTACGTTTCCGTTATCCAGAGCAGATAGGCACAAATGGCAAAGCCTACGCAACATAGCACCCTTCTCAGCAAACGCATGATATCTAACAATTTCTCTTCATTTTTAAACTTTTCTAAGTTCTAAGTTAAAATAATAAATATAAAAAATAAAAATATAAAAATATTCTCAGTTCAGTCCAAGTGGTGATGTTATGATAGGATTAGTGAGGATGGACGGACCAGCAAGATTCGTATACGAGGTCGCAGACAGTAAGCTAACAGTCAAATACCTCTTAGCGCCGAGAATAAATATCTAGTAGTGGAGCAACAGCTATGTTCAAGGTTCCTAGATATATAATCTTTATATCTAAAATACTATTCGTAATCCTTCTGCCGTTCCTTTATGCGTACACACTGGTCAAGGAAAAGTTTAGCCAGCGAGATAGCTAGCCTTTACCTAACAACCAATCTCTGTCGAACTTAGTTCGATGAAACGGAATGTCGAGCTTGTGCAAAATGTAGCTCGCAAATGCCCCAACCAAACAGCTACCTGTCAAGCCTAAACCGTAAGCTAAGGACATAAGCATCGCTACGGCAAAGCCGCCCAACGTAAAGCCCACGTGTCTTTTCAATTTTTTAGAGTATTCTGATTCGAGGTTCGGTGGAATGTCTGGCTTCAAGACGAGTTTCAAGGCTAAAGCGCTTAAGTGGGTTGCAACCTCTAACGCTTCTCGAGGATCTCTTTTAGATCCATTTTGTAGAACTACTCCTTCGAATTTGTGCGGATAAACTACTCTTTCGAATCCTTTTCTGACGTCGTCATAATTCAAGTTGAGCTGACTTATTTCCGCTTCCCGCTTCTCCTGACCTCCTCTCCCCGCTTTAGCGGGGAGGTTCCCCGCAGGGGAACCGGCGTCGCATCCGTCTCACGACGGGGTCATCGCCTTCGGTTGGTGTCATCGGGCCGGGTCAGAGCGACCCTTTAGAAGGTTGTTTAATCAACAAATATAAATACTTTATGGTCGTTAGTCGTGATATGGAGCTTACGTTAAAGATGAAAGTTAGAGAATTATCTAAATCAAAATATAATGCTTTAAAGACGGCAATGGTTATGTTTAAGCAAGCAGTTAACGACTGGATTGACGTTGCATGGAAGTATAAGATAACAGACAGATCTCTACACTCTTTAGCCTATAAAGAACTAAGGCAAAAATATCCAGAGTTATATTCCAACAGTTTGCAAGATGCAATGAATTGGGCGATTCAGATAGTTAAGACTGAGCTTAAGCTAAATCCAGACAAAAAACCAGAATTTAAGACTTTGATGTTATCGTTTAAGAATGTTGATTTTAGGTTTGAGAACAACGGTTTCGTAATTCCGTTAAACGGTAAAAGAGTTTACATTCCAGTTTTCGTTCCAAAAAAGTATTACAAGTGGTTGGTTAATGGGAAGTTTGGCAGGTTGTATTTCAAGGAAGAAGACGGAGAAATTTACGCTTACCTCACCGTTAAAGTAGAGGAAAAACCAGCATACGAGCCAAAGTTATGGTTTGGTGTAGATTTGGGCGCTCACAATCTCGTGGTAGTTGCAGATAACAAGGGAAGGGAAATACTGAGGTTTGACGGAGAAACCGTTAATCGCTACAAAGAACTTATGGAGAAAGAGAGAGCAAAAAGACAAAGAAGACTAATGAAACATTTTAGTAAGAGATTAAAACTTGGAAATAAGCACAGAAACTTCTCTCGCTATGTAAATCATATTATTGCTAAAGAAATAGTTAAAAAGGCTAAGGAGTATCAAGCTTGTATTGTTTTAGAGAAACTCAAAGGAGTAAAAAGAAAGACGGCTAAAACTCCTAAGTGGGTTAGAAAACTTCTACACAGATGGAGCTATCACGACTTAATCCAGAAGATAAAGTATAAAGCAAGGTTGGAAGGAGTTCCAGTTATCGAAGTCTCCCCGAGAAATACATCTAAGACTTGCTCAAGATGTGGTTACGTGTATAAGCGATTTAAAAACCAAAGACTATTTCACTGTCCTAAGTGTGGCTTAGTCATCGATAGGGACTTGAACGCTTCGATAAACGTTGCAAGAAAAGGTTTAAAAGAATTTAATAAGCGAGCTTCTCTCCCCTTAGACGCTTTCAGCCCGCAAGGAGTGTGATCTCTCCACTTCACATGAGTATCTTTTACATTACTTGTTTATTTCCCTTGCTTTCACGCAAACCAGCGGGTGAAAGCAATGATTGAAGTTGTAGAATTTCCGTTAAAGTTTGGAGAGGTTCTTCACTACAAGTCTCCAGTGGAGCCTACGCATGGATTCTGGAAGTGCAACACGTACTTCAAGAACGGCGTAAAGGTCGTTTACCCACTTAGGAGACTTGATCTTCACCCAGCTACAATCTATACCATTCAGTTAAAAGACAAGATCGTCTGCCTCGTGAAAAGTGAAGATCAAAAGGTAGTTATCAAGTACTCGAACGGCTCAATCGAGTTACCGTTTAACGACCTAAAAGTCGTTAAGAACCTTCTAAACAACAAAGACATCGATGTCGTGGAGATTCACACCCCAGTCACGGTAAATAACTTGCTTAGAATCTCTTCTGCCCTTGGATTAACGTTCTCTCTCGATAGATACCTCAAGTAACAAACGAGGTGAATTAGATATGGTGAGTTTGAGGGGTTTAGAGCTGGTTTTAGGCAACGTATGTGTGAGGTATGCGTCAGACGAAAAGATAGGAAGAATCCTAAGCAAATACGTCGGAAGTGAGTTAAATACCAGCGAAGTAGTGGAAGCTCTTAAGAGGATAGTTCAAGACGCTATCAACGGAAGCGAGAAAGCCGAAGAAACTCTCGAAAAGCTCCACGAAGTAGCTAAGAACAGCACGAGTAAGCTTTCAGAACTTGTTAGGAGCATTTACGAGAACTTCGAAATCTTCGAAATTAGAAAGATGATCTACGACATTTTAAGAAAGTACGGAGACATCGACGAATCGTACATCGTAAACCACACGATAGAAGACGACATCGAAGCGAGTAAGATCGTTCACGAAATGCTTAAGAGAGTCCCAGACGCGGTTGAAGATCTGAAGAAACTATACGAACTGTCTAAGAGATTAGCAATTATTACAAACGAATACAACAACATCTTAGCAACTCTCGAAGCTTCGACGCTTAGAAACCTAAACGTCAAAACGGTTCGCGAGATTAGAACTAAAGGTGCTAGAGCGTTAGTCGTTTCTTCCAGATTCAAGGACTACACGGTAGTGTTTCCGTGCGATTGCGAGGATGAGGGAGAAGAGGAGAGGAGAGTTCCTAACGTCCCAATCTGTCCGTTCGAAGTCTTAGACTTCAGCGTTAAGTACACAAACAACATCTTCAGAAGCAAGATCGTCGACGGAAGAATAACTACGATCGGAGCTAAGGATGACGTGGATATTCCGTTCAGAGAGGATTACGTAGGCTACATGGACGATAGCGGGAGAATTCTTAGAACTCAGTTGATGTCGTTCGGACACGACGAATACGAATTTTCAGCAGTGGAGTTCTGACATCTTCGGAATCATTCTAAGCGTTTAAGGTAGCCTACAAGCACGGACTTGGATAAATCTTTCATAAAATCACTGGAAGGTCACTCACTAACATCCGAATTTGCATCAACCTATCGCTTAGGTTTCAGCGATAGCTCCCTCAAAACCTCTAAAACTCTGTATGATGAAAGAACATTCAATATTCGCATACTATGTGTCGATAGAAACAACCAACAATTAAAGATTTGTGAAATATTATGAAATAAATTTAGATTTTCTCGATTCGTACCGAAAGTGATATATTGATATGTGTATATAGAGCCTACTGAAAACACCGCTCAGGCCTCGGACTCACCGCCAGCCCCTTCCCTACCCCCTTCCTCAATCCTATCTATGATGTTCTCAACGATTCTCGCGAACTCTTTGTTGTTCTTGAGATAATACTCTCGCACTATCTTACCTACCTCTTCCGAAGCGTTAAAACGAGGTACTGTTTCTTTCAGTAGCTCCATGCAAACCCTCGTAAATAAGTCAGTAGTCGAGACATTTCTTTTCTTCTTAACAATTTTTATGACTTTTTCTATTTCCTCTTTACCAACTAACACCTTTCTTTCTCCTTTACTTGTTATGACCGTTATCTCCTTCTTTTTCTCATCCTCTTCAACTTTTTTCGCAGACGGTAGCAGTGCGTCTATTCCTTTCCCTTTTTTACCACTCAAGGGACATCACCTCTTCCGCTAGCTTGCTGTAAGCGAGAGCACCCTTACACTCTGGATCGTACAAAGCGATGGGCTTACCTTGGCTCGGAGCTTCCGCAAGCTTGACGTTTCTCGGGATTACCATCTTAAACACGACATCCCCTTTTTTTTCTCTAATTTCCTTGATTACGTCCTTACCGAGCTTGGTCCTCTGATCGACCATCGTAACGAGGTATCTGAACTTAACGGGAATGTCTAACCCTTTTCTAATCTTTTCTCCGACTCTTTCTAACTGATCGACACCCTTTAACGGAAAGTACTCTGCTTGTACGGGGACGAGCACGTTTCTACAGGTAACCATTGCGTTTATCGTGAACAAACCCAGATTTGGGGGACAATCTACTAAAATGTAGTCGTAACCTTCTAACTTTTTTAGCGCTTTGCTCAGAATGAATTCTCTACCTATCTCGTTCGTAAGTTCTACCTCCGCACCAGCTAAGTCGAGCTTACTTGGTATTAGGTGTAGTCGTTCAACTTCCGTTTCAATTATACATTCGTTCACGTTCTTACCCAAAAACAGCTCATACGTCGTCGTGTCCATTTCCGAAGCGTCGATACCGAGCCCTAAAGTCAAACAGGCTTGTGGATCTAAGTCTATTAACAGAACTCTTTCCCCCTTCAACGCTAAATACGTCCCGAGGTTTATAGCTGTCGTCGTTTTCCCAACTCCACCCTTATGGTTCGCGATGGCTATCCGTATCATCTATCTACAATCTATCGTAGATCGCATATTATCTTTTCCCTATCGTAGATCATGGATGATCGACAATCTACAATATATTATAGATAATAAACCGTAGACGGTATACAATCTATTGTAGATCATCTTTTGTAGATTGTAGACACGACACCGTTCTCCAACTGAGGTGGTGAAATGATAGAGGAGATAGTCCAAAAGGTAAAGCACAGATTTCCAGATGTAGAATAATGATTTCAGCAAAACAGCACACAATCAAATCCAGCAAAGGAGAAATAACAAACGTCGAGGTAGGTAAAGACCTTTCCAGAGTACTATCCTCAGAAATCGCAAGATTAAATCACCCATTACTAAAATACGACTTCCTAGCAAGATACGCAAACGGAAAACTCTTACAATACTCTCTAAAAAGTAAAGAAACAGTAAGAAAAGGCGACTTCGTGATTTGCATAGACCTCTCTGGAACAATGCACAAATTCCAGAGGGAACTATGGGCTAAAGCCATATCCCTAGCACTAACAATCTCCGCAACCAAACAAAAACGCAAAGTTTCGATAATAGCATTCTCCGAAAACGTAAAAGACGTTTTCACCTTCGAAAAACCACCCACAATCGAAGAGATCGTAAAACTCGCAGAAATATTCTACGGGGGCGGAACAAACTTCGAAGAACCACTCAAAAAAGCTACAGAACTCATACAGAATAACATCCCCAACTAACGCTCCTCTCTTACGCAATATCTCGTCTCCCCTCTTCAACATAATTAGTCCTTATTTACCATAATTATAAATACTCTTCGTGTTCCTCTAAATATATTATATTTACTATATTTTAATTTGAATATTATGTTTCAATCCCAACAATGATAGTGTGTAAGAAACATTTTCCACTACAATTAAACCCCGAAAACCCAAGAGACAGAAGACATCTCATCAAAATGGGTTACCTTACAAACAAAGAACACTACCTAAAGCTGAAAAAAGCGAACAGTAACTCTATAATAGGAGTAGACAACCTTTCAAAGCCAATACCACGAGTAATAATAAAACACGAAAAAATGTTCAATAGAGCTAGAGTCCTTGAGATTGGTGCTGGTTACGGAAGATTAGCCAAATTCGCACTCGAAAGAGGTGTTAAAGAATACATCGCAGTAGAACCACACTTACCCTTTATTAAGCGCCTAGAGAGTATAAAAGATCCCCGACTTAAAATAATTCCAGACCTCTGGGAAAACGTTAGACATCAGTTCAAACAAAAGTTCGACGTCCCGATACTTTGGGACGACTTTCTCCCCATTCTTCATCTTCAAAAAATTAGGACACTCGCTTTTAAATGGACAAACTCCTTCGCAAAACTCTCTCCTAATGTTAATCCTAAGTCTAATTTCTATCAAAAGATTATCTTCTTTAACTTCTAAAACTTCGGAAACGAACGTAAGCAACCACTTTTCAGATATTGCACCCCTATCCTTCTTCGTTCCAACAACTACCGTTAATCCATTCTTATAACCCCATTGTATGTACTTCCTTACAGTAACGTATGGCATCCCCAATTTATCAGCTATTTCTCTAATCGTCTTCGGTTCGTTTACAATTTCCCTGAACACATACACTTTGTCGCTGAAAATCATCTCCCTAATCGCATCGTAAAACTTCTCCCAAAATTGCGCACTCATCGACAAGAAAGACGTATGCATAGAACTATTAAACTTATGCATAGACGACTACTACGAACATAACTACTACGTTCAAGGTCTTCGAGAGAGGTTGAATTAAGATCGTTAACTCTGATTGTGTTAATCACTAGCAAGCAGTAAATATATCAAGTTTAGGATAAAGAAGGAGAGGTCAGCTATCTCTTCTTGACGATAACTCTATCGTTGGGTAAGACCGTAACGAACTCCCATCCCTTCTCCAAGTAGTAGTCCAACTCCTCTAACGATACGACCTTTTGCCTCGGCTCGATCGTTACAGCGGTTCTCGTCTCCAAGAACCTCGAAGCCAAGCGATACTTTTCCCTCATGTCTTCTACCAAATCTTCTGGTAACCTATGCTTGTTAGTCGTGTACTGGTGCTCTATGTCTCCCTTGTGTCCCATCCAGAACACCCTGTAATCTCTCGGTAAAATACCTTGAGCTTCCGCTAACAGCATCTGAGTGTCGAAGTAGTGTCTTAGAACGTAAGGTCGCCACGAAAAGCCAGCAGTCCTAATAGCCTCTCTCATCAACTCGCTCGCACCGTAGCTCGTTAAAAATCTACGAGTCTTCTGAGATGGGATTAAGTGAGAATCCTCATTTAACTTCTCTCCTCTCCTTAACCTTTGTCTTAGATAAGCTAACAAGTATTCGCAACCTTCTTCGGACAGAAAAGTGAAATATTGATGCCCCGCTTTGCTCAGAGGGGGTCTTACGGTTATTCTCGGCGGTATAACGTTCAAGCTCGCGTCATCCCCATTCACTTCTAAACCTTCCACGTCTTTCAACTTCAAACCGTCTAAGCCCTTGTAGTTACCTATAACTTCTATTCTAACTCCCGCAAAAGCCATTAGAGAGATGGCAACCTTAGCCTTCAAGCTCGCAACAGCCAAAATCCTTCCTAACTCTTCTCTCGTAGGAACTTTCTCCTCTGCAGAAATCTTAGTAGTTCTGTCCGTCTTAAGCTTTAGTTTTAGTTCCTTGTCGTTGAAGGAGAGCCAGCTTTTTACCGCACACACGAAACCGGACTTGTAAGAGTACGACTTGCCCTCTAAACCCTGTAGAAACTCTAACAATAGTCCTTTAACTTCGGTTTCTTTCATTTCGGCTAATTTCTCTGGTGTAACGCCTACTTTTCGGCAGAACTCCGTTAATCTCCTTAGATATAAGTCTGCGGTGTGCCAAGAGGATGTTTTCAGGTGTTCGTACCACATTTGGAGTTTCGTAAAAGAAGTCATACGGTCTCACCAAAGGCACTCGACTAAGTGAGATATGTCCGAATCCTTGAGTTTTTCCCAGAGTTTTCGATCGGTGGTAACGAGCTTGTCGTTTAGTCTTTGAGCGAGAGCTACGAAAAGGGCATCGTAAACAGCTATATCATATTTAACTGCCAACTTAACAGCATCTATGAGGAAGTCCTTAGACCCGTAAACCTTTGACGTATTTATTAGTCTCTTGAGAACTTCAGCCCTCTTTACGGCATCCTTTATTCTTCCCATCTTTACGTGCTTCCATATTACATTTCCAGCCTCTGCAAAGGCTAAGTCGAGCGTGACCTTCTTTACAACCATATACTTCTTGCACTCCCCGTAGAATTCGTCCTTAACGACTACACTAGCGTAAACGCTCGAATCAATGACTGGCATCTCTATCCTCCCTTATTAATTTCCAAGCGGGAACCTCGCTAACCTCCAACTCTCTATTCATCTCCTCTATCTCTTTCAGTATTTTCTCCGCTTCTAACTGCTTAATCTTTTCCTCTATCGATTCTATTACGACTTTTTTCCAGTCAACGTTAGAATACTCCTTCATTTTCTCTTTCAACTCTTTGGGTATTCGTATGCTCAAGACCTCTTGCATGGTAAACGTTTCGTTTACAATTACATAAACGTTTCGTATAATTGTGCTATGGTACTTAGAACTTAGCTTATAAGGAATCTCTCAAAATTAGGTCTTTCTTGTGAATTTTAGGATAATTTCGTTTACCATTTTTACGAGAGAGTAGCTCGTCGAGGTTTCAAGGGTTGTTCATGGCTCGATTTCATCATACCAAGTATAAAAGCGTTTGGTAAGAATCTTTACCACATGAAAAATTACTCAGTATAAACATTACAATAAATAGTAACGGTAAAATACCTCAAACATTAACAACCTCTTAACCAAAGGTGAGCACCAATGCCATACATTCTTACGAAAAGGGAGATCGAATTCATAAGAGACTGGCTAAAAGTTCAAGATGGAGAAATGAGTCTAGAGAAGTTCTTCGAAAAGTGGGGATCTAAGAGAGATAATTTCAGAATGCTCGAAGACTACGAGAAGGTAAAGGCAGGAAAAATGTCTTTAGAAGAATTCAGACGAAAGTGGACTAAAAAGGGAGAATGGAAGAACTACGTTAGAGTAATGCGTCATCGCTTAGAAAAGAAACGCAAAAACCTCAAGAAAATTCTAAAAGAGATCGAGAGCGAGGTTAAACTCTTACACGAATTCTACAACTGTAAAAAACTACCCTAATCAATTTCGAGTCCTTCAATGTCCTCTTCCTCCACCTGTATTTCCTCCTTCACTCCGTACTTATCCATGAGCACCTTCTTCATGTTGTTGAGTATATTTCTATACTTAGACATCTGATCTCCGTAATGTTTCCTACCTTCTTTAGCTATCAAATCCTTTCTGTGATAATTTTGTAAAGCGTCAGTTAGCTGAGATATCATTTCGACGAGGTAGTAGTCCATGAGATCGCTAACTTCCGTAGTGTCTATGGGAGCTATTTTACTAACACTAACGACTCCTCCCCTCTTGAGAACTCTTACCCCTCCGTAAACGAAGACAAAGTCACCCTCGCTAACGTCTTTTACCTCCCTCGCAAACGCAACTACGTTACCCGTTGCATTAGATAACTCCAACCTAACGTAGTTATCTTCTTCAGTAAGCCCAAGTACGGCGGAAACGAAGCAAACTCTATCTAACTTTCTCAAAATGGGTGAAATTATTTCTTCGTTTATAACTAAGTCTGTTTCGTCAATTTCACACAGAGGAGGTCTTACTACCTTTGTGGACTGAAATTCTTTCCTTCCAGAAACACTCTTCACCATCTCAAACACCTCTTGAGGGTGCTCTGACCGTGCCCGATGACACTAACTCCGCTAAAGCGGGGAGAGGAGGTCAGAACGACCATCAGACCACCTCCTTAAGCTTCTCCACGACCAGCTGTCTCACGTCAGGTATATCTGTGCTCTCAGCATGCAACGCCTTGTACTTACCCCACTCGACGTATGGTCCTTTAACCGTAATAACTCTGCCTACGAGATACTTCTCGACTTCCTTGACTATTGCGCTTTTGTCCATACTCTTTTTCGCTTTCTCGATAGCTATATCCACGTCGAAGCCCGTTAACTCCTTAAACACTCTCTCTGGTATAACTACCCAGATGTCGTCGTCAGTCGTGCTGAGCAACATCTTAACGTCTAGCGTGTATACTTCGCCCACGTTGCCGTGTATAGGACAGCTCTCGCTTATACTTCTGTAACACTCTGAGCAACGCACGTTCAAGCCTCCTGCGATGGCTAAAACGACTCCAGTTAGTTCTCGAGACTCACACATCTGCACACTTTCCTTACACTTCTCTATCTCGGTATCTTGTGTAGATTCAACTTGATAAGCTTCTGCAAACTCGTTCACGACGACGTTCTTAAAAACATATGTCTGTCCCGGTTTTACGCATTCTGGCACTTTCTCCCCGTTCCACAGGACAAACCTTATAACCCCCGTCTCGTCGGCCATTAAGCCAGTTTGTAGTATCTTGTCGGACTTAGGCTCGAATAGCGTTAGAACTTTCCCCTTTATAGTAACCATCTTCTTTACTTCGACGTCTCTACCAATGTTCGAAATTTTTACCGACTTAGCGACAATCTTAGCCTTGAAACCTCTTTTTTCCAGGAAGTTTACTGCAAACTTCTTGACGTCTTCCTCAGAAAGTCCAAGTGCCTTGAGTTGCTCTACTTTCTTTCTCAGCTCTTCGATAACACTCCTCGGAATGTCATCCTTGACTTCTATCCCTTCAAGCATAGCCGAAATTTTATCTCGTCCTTAAAAAATATTCTTTCTACCTAACCACCATTCTGACTATCCGCTACATTTGGAACTTTTGTTACATTGTAGCGGATAGCCTTCCCTCTTCGGGATTCATTGACGGGCTTTCGAGTGCAAAGATCACGATCTTCAGTTTTTTTAGCTCCGTTCTTTCGGGCTTACTCTCCCTTCCACGTTATCCCACATCCTGAGCGGAGCTTATTCATCATCTTTATATGTTTCTGCCCTTGGGCCGGATTATCTCAGCGGTTTGATAATCCTTATCTTAGTCGGTTTGACGATTATCAAACCTTCTTTATCCTTTATAATCTCGAAAGAGCTTTCGAGGAGCTTTAATATTTCCTTAGGCACGGCTATACGAGGTCTTAGAACGATTATTGTCCCTCCGCCAAATTTTAGAAAAAGATAACCGAAGTCTAAGTCTAAAGTCAGAACTTTAAAGTCGTTCTCTAGAGCGTATTTGTAAATAGTTTCGTCGTCCGCTCCCTTCAGCCCAACTTCAAACGCCTTAATAGCGTAAATTCCTCTTTCTCGAAACCAATCCTTAACGCTTAACGGAATGTTGTCATCCAATAGGAATTTCATAGGATTCCTCCTTGCTTAGAATCCTTGAGGCATATTTTATTGCTTCCCTTATGTCTTCCTCAGATAATTCTGGATACTCCCTCAGAATATCCTCGATACTCATGCCATTAGCAAGCATTTCAAGAATAAGATACACAGGAATCCTCGTCCCTTTTATTACTGGCTTACCACCAAGCTTCCCCACGTCAACTTCTATCCTTTCCATAACACACCCTCGAAATTAAGTTTAAAAAACATATCTCATCAACTCTAAGCTCAATCTAAGGTGTTGAAGGATACTTTTGAAGCTGAGCTTTAGACAATCATAAAGCCAAAAATTCAAAGAAAACTCTCCCTTTCGGAACCAAAAAGCTCCACGAAATCTTATCCAAACTCAAAATAAAGAAAATTAGAAAAGATAGAACAAAAATAGCCCATCCAGTCAGTCTCCCGTCATGCGCACCTGTGGGTTAGGTAAGATCGAAAAAGCGTAAATACGAGTTTTTAGGAGATTTTAGTAATCATGGACGTTGAGAAACGCAAAGAAGAGTTAAAGCGTAAGATTAACGAAATAAGAAGGAAAAGAGAAGAGAAAGAGAGACAAATCGCTAAGAGACGGCATAAATTATTCGAAAAACTGAACGAGTACAAAGCGTTAGTCAAAATAATAGAGTATTCAAGTGGGAGTAGCATAGTCGACTGCGACGGAGTTACTCATCGACTTAAGATAGGTTCTGTCCTCGTTTTACCCCTACCTAACGCTATTCCACTCGTTAGAGCGGGAGTAGGAGTTATTTTGGCTAAATTTCCTCGCAACGCTAACATTCCTAAGCTTAACCCCTGTCAGTTCTGTAGGTGTTCAGCAGAAGCAGTTAGGGTTTACGACGTGAAGATGCCAGAAGGAAAGGTTTTAGCCGTTTATCACATCTGTTCGTTTTGCGGTAAAGTCTTAAGAACTGAAAAATACGTTGATACATGGAATACGAAGAAATAAAGCTCATTTGGTCAGAATTTTACAAACACTTCCCAAGAGAATTTGCCTACGAGTCTGGCAACTCTTTTAGACGAAACGTTTACGCCAAGGATTTGGACGAATTAGTCGAGCTTGCATACGAAGCTAAGTTCACGGACGCTTACGTAAGCGTTTGCACGTTCGAGAATGTTCCACCTGATGGCACACCTTGGAATAGGGAAGAAGCAATAGCGGACAGAATTGTGTTTGACGTTGATGTTGACGTTAGAGGTATAGTAGGCTTTAGACTTGCTCTGAAGAATACCGTCAAGATCGTCAAATGGCTAATGGACAAAGCTCAAGCGTATCCTCTCGTTAAGTTTTCTGGTAGCAAGGGTTTTCACGTCGAAGTTCCTATCCCGCCGAGGAGGGTCAATTCTCGCATTCTTAAGCTCGTGGGCTTACATATCTGCAAAGAAAATGATGTCCGAATTCTCGATTCAAGAGTATGGGAAGTTGCGAGAGTATTTAGGCTACCATTGACCGTGAACTCGAAAACTAACTTGTACTGCGTTCCTCTCGACCCCGAAAAACTCGAGAGATACACAGTCGAAGACGTAATTCGAAAGGCTAAACGGTTGGACTACGATATCCCTTGCTATGTAGAGTCCGAAACTCTCGCAACTCTCTTCGACTACTACACAATCTCTCCCCCTCGTGACCATCCAAAGATGTACACTACGCAAGAGGAGGAATGCTACCCTCCGTGCATATCTTACTTACTTAAGAAGGCTAAAGATGGTCTAAACCTCTCGCACGAGGAGAGATTTACCCTCGCCACATTCTTGCTCAACATCGGAATGCCTCGCGAGAAGGTGATAGCCGTGTTTTCAAACCAGCCCGACTTCGACTACGAGAAGACAGCATACCAAGTAGAGCACCTCTCAGGAGTCAGAGGAAAAGGAACATTTTACTCATGCCCGTCGTGCCAAACTCTCAGAACTTGGAACATCTGCAGGTCAAACTGTCCGGTGAATCATCCTCTCGCGTACTACAAGGTCTGTTTAAGATCTAAAAAGTCCCGCTCAGGTGATCTATCGTAGATCGTAGATGATCTACAATAGATCGTAATATTGTAGATGATAGATTGTCTATAATATACGATAGACGAAAGGTTAAAAAGTCTTTGAGGAGGGGATGAAATATATGGACGACATTCAGGTAGTGGAGTGTCCAGAGTATGGTATATACACGGAAACCATCGTCGATTCAGAGAAAAAAACGCTATACGTGACGATAGACGCTTCCAACGTGACGAATGTATACGTAAGAGTACATTCAAGAGGACTTTCCATCTTCATCGACGAAGAGGCCTTCTACGTGGACTTTCCGGAAGGGATTGTAGTCGACCCCGAGTCCGTGAAGAAAACTTACGTTAACGGCGTAGTTGACGTTACAGCCAGAATTGTCAGGTATCCTTAGCCGATATAACTTAAGCTTTTTAAGATTTCGGAGATGTGAGTATTCTATGGGATTAAAGATCGGGCGAGGTATCGGGAGAGACATAATCAATAGAATCAAGTCTGCAAAAAATAGAATCTGGATAGTTTCGCCATTTATCTCTGAGAAATACGCAGAACTTCTTAAATCAAAGTGTGAGGAAGGCGCAGATGTAAGAGTCATCACGATGAGTAGAATAAATTTTAATCATGTTCGAAGACCGAGAAAGCTCGCACACGCTAAGATATACGTCATCGATGACTCTGGCTTTTATGGTTCGATGAACCTAACAGAAAATGGTGTCAACGAAAATTACGAGATTATAGCTTATACTGGACCTAACGAGCTTCCTGAGCTTGAAAAAAAGTTTCTTGAGCTCTGGGAAGATTCTGTACCAGTAGAGGAATACGCTTGCAGAGGCGTTATCTTCGAAAAAGCTTGGGAATATGAATTTGCAAACACAATCGGTTATAATGTTTGGAGCTACAATGTGAAGAGTGTAGGAGATAGAGTATACATTAAGACCTCTGACGAATTAATCTGTTTTTCTAATAGGGGGAATGTGTTATGGAGAGTTCCAATTACTAGCTCAGGCGCGAATGTTTTTGGCGACTCTATACTTGTCTACAGATTTTACTCTCCTAAGTACGGTGAAAATGCCAATTGCGTAAAAGTCTACCTCGTCAGAGTCAACGATGGAATAATAGAATCCTCGTTCGATTATGCGGGAAAGAATCCTATAGGTGTTTACTATGATCCTCAAGAAAGAGCAATAGGTATACTCGAGAAGGTGGAAGACTACTACGAGATCATTGGCTTCGATCCGAGTGGAAATAGGATTGATTATACTGGTAGAAAAGACATCATATTCGTCTTACCCTCAATCGTTAGGGGGGATGGTACAGTCGAATTGGAAATACCGCCGGGCGACAAGTTTTGTGTAAGTCCAGAGGTTAAAAAGATTGCAGTAGTAACATTCTCGAGCAAGCGCACGCAAACTAGTCCTAGAGAAGACACTATTGTAAACATTCGAGTATACGATGTAGATTCAAAAAGTCTGGATAAAGAGTTAACTGTAAATCTCGGTGGAGAGGACTTAGTTGACCTTGCCGTCGACGATGAGGGTAAAGTCTATCTGCTAACGGCAGGGTCTATTTACATCGTTGAGAATGATGTTCAAAAGATCACGATCGTCGAGAAAGAGCCAATGTTCGAGAGTCCAAAAAGGACTATATCAATACGGTATCTAGAAGTAACTAAAGAGTATTACTACGAAAGTTGCGCCTCCTACTGCCAAAAAGTGATATTACTCGGCGATCTGATTTGTATCGTACTTGCAGACATCTTTAAGTACAGGGACGAATACCGCAACAACTACTACGCGTACTGGGCTGTTCACGTTCTTATCTATTCCAAAAAGGACTTCAGACTATATCAAGTCCTAAAAGATATTTACGTTGGTAAGGATACTTCTAAATTTGGACGTCTTCCCGAAAGGGTCACAACACCGCAAATATTTCTATTTAACGATGGTCTCGTAATATGTCATCCTAAAAAGATCGAGTACTTCCGAAAGGTTGATCTGAGCTCAATAGTCGAAGACTTTATTAATTTCCTGCAATCCGTAGCGCCTATTTTGAAAATTGATCTAGAAAACTACAGGCAGACAATTTCAAAGCTTTGCGAAGGGGATTTAGGACAGCTAATAGGTTACATCAAGATGGAAAAGCGAAATCTAATGCAAGAACTGCAGATTAAGAAATCTAAAACCGAAAAAGAACTCGCGGAGATCGTATCCAAAGTGGAGAGAATAATTCAAAGTGGATACGACACTAAAGAAGTCAAAAACCTGTTAAATCTCGCAAAAGACGCCCTTAAAAATGTCGATAAAAGCCTGCTTGAATCAGAAAACAAACTCGAGATTTTGAAAGATGTTATACAAAAGTCAAATTTCGAGCCAACGCTCGATGTAGACGTCAAAGTAGAGAAGATAAAGATCAACCGTTTGTACAAAGTCACACTGAAGTTCAGAACGAACTCAGACTTGGGAGTTATCGCAAAAGTTAGGGATGTTAAAGGGAATGTCGAGACTCACTTCAAGAAAGGGCCTATTGAAGTATGTCCCGAAGCAGCAATAGATATCTTTTTAGTGCTTAGAGAGGGGCCACCAATTCCAGTAACCATCGAAATTGAATATAGGCACTTTGATAAAGTAGGGACGATAGATAAGATACTCTTGATCAGTTAGTTGACCAGTCTTTCTTTCTCGGATTCTGATTTTTCTTTTTTGTCACTTCTACCCCTTCGTTTTCACTCCTCCCCCCGATGAACGTAGAATTAGTGGACATTCACTGCAAAGGCAAATTCCCAAGAGAATTTGGCAAGAAGACTAAAAGATCTTTCATACGGAACGAATACGCAACATCTCCAGAAACGCTTGCACGAATGTGTGAGTTCTTTGACTACGAGGACTGCTTCGTATCCGTTTACTCTTTCGAGAAATTCGAATACGGCGAGCCTTGGGACAGAAATACTGCTATAATCGATCGAATTTACATCGACTTAGACTGCGAAGAAAACCTACGACTCCCTCTGAAAGAGGCACTAAAAATAATCGACTGGTATTCAAGAGTTTTTGGCGTCTATCCTTTAGTGTACTTTACTGGTAGCAAGGGCTTCGCAGTTTACCTCGATTTTAAACCAGTCAAGTTCAGAAGCTCTGTAGAAGCCAAGAACACTCTCAGACTCTTTGCAACGTTGCTGGTCGAGCAACTCGAGCTGAAAACCTTAGACATCCAAGTCACAGTAGACATTGCTCGCTTGTCAAGAATACCTCTTACGTTGAACACCAAATCAAACCTTTACTGCATACCCCTAAATTCAAAAAAGCTCGATAAACTTCAGCCTTGCGACGTAATACACGCAAGTAAGCACAAAATCTACTACATACCCGAAGTAGAGGAAGCACCCAACCTCGATGAGACTCTGCTCGAATTAGCTCAGCTCGATTTCGTCAGCGAACGGCCCACGTATAACTACAACACTTCGACGAGCGGAGATCTCTACGAGATGATTCTAAATGCACCCTTCTCAAAATACATCAGCAAAAACATGCTTAAGAGAATTATCCACTACACCAAAGTAGCCGTAGAGAAAGGAAATCTCTCAGAAGACCCAACGATCGTCGAGATTCACTCCAAGTCAAAACACTTCAAACAGCTTTCGAAAAACGGGAATGTAAAAGGAGCGATAGAACACATAGCGAGAGTTCACTTCGTGATACTTTTACTCCTAATAGGTCTGAACGACGAGCAAATTCACGAAATATTCAAGCACTTCAAGGACTATGACCCAAAAAAGACGCAGTACTTCATCGAATACAACGCTAAAAGGTTAGGAGAATACGTTAATTCCGCATACTTCTTAAAGCGTCCAATAGACGCTCCAGCCGTTCATCGAGCTTAGTATCTATCTCTATTTCTTGCATCTCGACCTTGCAATCCATCTCGACCTTGCAATCGTCGGGTACGATCACCATCATAGTTCTCTTAACCTTAACTACATCGCACTCGATGTCAAGATGGTACAGAGCCATAGTCCCTTTTATCTCCTCGTCTCCATCCCTAACGAAAGCTCCAATTATTTCGCCATTCCTAACGAATACCTTTGCGAAGTAATTACCTTTCTCCCCAGTTACAATTCCCGTGAAGTTATCTAAGTCCTTCAAAACATCCTCGACAGATACATTCCTAAATGTATTCCCTTCCCCTCCCTTAAGAATGTCCGAAATACTTGCCATAACTTCGTCAACGCTTCCTATCGTGATGTCTTCTACGTTCAATATCTCCTTTGCCAACTCCATCACTTTTCTATTTAACTTGTAGAGCTTTATTTCTGTTAGGACGTTCTTCGTTTTGACTGCTAAGATCAATAGACACGCGATGATCCTCAGTGCCTCGTAGTGCGTCCATTCAGTCTTCGTGTTAGTCTTAAGCACTTCAGCCGAGACAATTCTTTTGTTTTCAAATACGATTTTGAACTTAAAATGCCCGTAGCTTGACGTTATGTCCCCTTCGAGGTATCCGTCTTTAACCTTTAACTTCTTACGTTTCTTATCACCTACTATATATTCGAGCGCTTCCGCAGGATCCACATCTTTAACGAATTCACCACGAGGAACTAAAACCATAAGCTAAACCCCCTAAACTTCTTCTTTTTATCCTCGTCAGTTTTGAGAGTAAATCTCTCACCAGTCACGTGCTCGGCTATTTTAACGAATTCCCTCGTTATCTTCGAGTCAGGATTGTACAGAACGTAAGGCACGCCCCTGTCTATACTATCCACTACCCCTCTGTCAAATGGTATAACACCTATAATCTTCCCAAGGTATTTCTCAATTAGAGGTTTCGGAAGCTCGTTCCTACCCTTGCCAACCATGTTAACGACAGTTCCTACGATGCGCGTATTCACTCTCTCGGAAGCGAGTCTAGTCTTATAGGCGTCAGTTAAAGCCGTAATTTCGGGATTCGTCACTAGTAAAACGTTAGTGCTACACGTAATTACCGCAATAGTGTCTTCTCCAAGACCAGCCGGACAATCTACGAGAATGTAATCATACTTTTTCTCGCGTCCGAGCTTGTAGAAGAGAGCATCTATTAATCTAATGTCTAAAAAAATGTTTTCTACGCTTAAGCCTCCTGGCAAAATGTCTACACCATACTTGTGGTGAATTGCTTCCTCGACGCTTATTTCTCCCTTTAAAACTTTTTGAAGGTTATTTTCACACCCTTCTATACCAAAAAGCAGTTCGAGGTTTGCCAGCTTTATGTCTGCGTCAATTGCAAGAATGTTGTAACCAGCTTTAGATAAAATGATGGCTAAGTTAGCGACAACGAAACTCTTCCCAGCACCGCCCTTTCCACTCGCTACTGCAATTACGTTCATGGTGAAACTAGACTGCTGACTATGCTGTTAATGTTGTACGCTACGGCCACTACGACTACTCCACCTACGATGTACATGATGCCAGCTCTTCTATCACCACTGTAAAGCCTGAAGACACCGTAAACTACGCTCACAAGTCCAATCAGAACGAAGATCCACAGCGCCCACCCAGCGATTTTCTTGAGTGCGTCACTAATTCCTGGAGGTGCTTCGGGCGTAATATCTATATCTGTCTGCCCGTTAGCCAGCATTATACTACACACAAAAACGATAACGCCTACGAGCCATTTCCACGCCTTCACGTTTTTATCACCCCCTAACATGACGAAGCTTCCGTTAGGTCCACATAACTTTTATTGGGACTTTTTGGAAGTCTTTATCTTCTGTGACTATGGCTTGAAGGCCATTATTTTCAATTACAGCCAAGTGTACGGCATCTGACGGCTTCAAATTATACTTCGAGATGTTTTCTTTCGCTTTGAGGTATTCCTCAAATCCAATAGGCAATATCTCTACGGTGGATAATATTACATCGTCTAGAAACTTGATAGTCTCGTTGTAAGGAATTCCATACTTCTTCCTCGAAATGTATAACACTTCATCCAACACCAGAACATCCGTGTACAACCTTTCCTTCAAAATGCTTCTAAAGAGATCGTCGATCTTTTCCGCTTCCAGAATGTCTACGTTTAAATAAACTAAAAAGCTTGCATCAAGAAATATCTTCATCAAGCTCTTCCTCCAAGTCAAAGTCGGCCAAGTCTCCAAGCCTACCTACCGCACCTTGCCCCCTCCTCTTCTCCCTGTACACCTTCAGAATATTCATAACCTCCTCAGCCGTTTTCTTCCCCCTTATCATCAACCCTTCCTCAGTAGGTATAATTATAATCTCCCCTCCCTCCTTTATCCCATACGCCTCCCTAAATACCTTCGGTATCACCACCTGCCCCTTCGGCCCCACTTTTACCCTCACACTAACCATACATATCACTAAGTTATACCCGCAGTATAACCTTTATAAAGGTTTCTAACCACTAGTGCCGTTATGTTTTTGATAGAATTTTATGGCTTTATTCTTAGGAAATCCGTGAGAAGTTACTTCTGGGTGCTTTACCTTAACGTCTCTAATCTTACCATCATCGTCAACTATTACCATGTTTATCCTGTCTGAATTTAAATCGAAAGAAGCAATTAGATTTCCGCACGTAACTCCATACTGCACGTATTCGAATCGGGAGACTTGAAAGAGAAGCTAATCCTTGCTAATTACGAAAGAGAACGACTTTTCTTCGTAAACTAACGTGACATAGTAAGTACCTGCAGGGATAGAAGAGATGTTTAATTCGATGACATCTCCGAAATACATAGGATTCGAATCACACTCTCCAAGCTTGTTGTTATTCTGATCTCTGAACACGACCTTTTCACCTTGAACATATCCTTTAATGAGGAAGTCTTTCTTACCTAAGAGCGTAATTTTCACGTTCTGTAAAAAGATAGCTTCTTTGTTCAGGCTAACTATCTTCAGCTTGCCGTCATTGCAAAACACGCTAAACTGCAACTTTTCCGGAGGGCAAATCATGGCCATCCCGTACGCGACGAACACCCCTACGAACATTATAGCTATAACTACTAGTAATAATTCCTCGACAACCTCTGAAACCATTTAAATCAAATTTGGTCAACAAAATTTAAGCTTTTCCACCTCAAAAACCAAGCGAGGTGATGAGATGAGAAGATTCGTCCTAGTTACACTGTTGGCTATGTTGCTTCTGGGATGCACTAGTACTCCGACAACTACCACCCCCAAAACGCCAAATGTCAAAGAGGTAATAAGCAAAATAAGGAACAAATACAACGAAATAAAATCTTTGGAAGGCTATTTAACCGTATATATTGGAGAATCTCCGACTAAAGCTAAATTCTGGTTCAAAAAGCCACATAGATATAGGTTAGAGACTAAGCAAGTGACGTACATCCAAAACGGGAACGTGGGATGGCAATTGATCGATGGAAAAGCTACCAAGTTCGAAAACGTGGACGTAGGATTTAACCCTGACTACGGAGAACTGCTAAAGTACCTCGATACTTGTAAAGCGGAATTCAACGGTAGCGTAATCGCGTTCAAGTGCAACGAGTCCGTCTTAGTTCTTAACGACTTAGCGTCGTCCTTCGAAATGACGTTCGACGCTAAAACGTACTTACCGAAGGAGATAACGTTTCACACAGCAATAGGCCCAATCAAGTATGTTTACGACATAAAAAAGGTAAACGGAGAAGTTAGCGACAATCTATTCGAGCCACCAGAAAACGTAAACGTGACAGTCGCACCAGTTACGTCGTTCAAGTCTTGGAAGGACGTGATGGATTACTTGGGACGTGAAATCCCATACCCAGAATACACTGCAAACGAGGAGTTAAAAGCTATCTACTTATCTTCAGCTCCTAACATGTGGATGATAAAAGCAATATACGACGACTTCGTAGTGAACATCGTCTCAGGTGAACATCACATAAAACCCCAGCACAACGTAATAACGCTAAGAAACGGCGTTAAAGCCAACTACGAAGAAGCTGGCGGATACAGAGGAATCACGTTCTCGATAGACAATTACAACGTTTTAATCAAAGCGACGTCTAAAATTCCTAAAGACGAACTGATTAAAATTGCTAATTCTATCATCCATTAGCATTTTATTTTTAAATTTTTTAAAATATATTAAAACAAATATATTAAAACGGTGTTTACGTTAGATAGGTTTATATAGCTACGTAGTGGGACGTTAGTCCATGAAAGCTATTCTGAGGTTATATATGGATGAAAAAGGCATAAGTAACGCAATCGTCGCGATTATTCTCGTAGCTATAAGTCTTGTGCTAGTAGGTAGTATAGTTGCATATACAAACATGTTTAAACCTTCCGAAACAATAAGTGCTGCAAGTATTTCCATAACCGATGATCCTACACCCTTATCAGCTAATATGTACTTCGTAGACATACAGCTGGTGTCAGGAAAGCCGATTCCAGTAGACGCTTTAAAGCTAAACGTTTATAGAGTTGGCAAAAACGGACTAACGTTTGTTTACTCTAAGAGAATGGTCGACGACGCTGGTAACTTCGTGATAACCGATAGTCAGCAGAGCAAGGAAGTCCAAATTAACCAGAAGTCTGATGGAATGTTCGATCCCGGTGACATAATCAAGGTGAAGACTAATATTTTAGGTGGGAACAAGGTAGCTGGGTTGTACAAGATACAGTTAGTGGATGCACAGTCTAATTCAGTAATCGCTGAAGCGGAAGTTCAAGTCCAGTGAAGCTATGCTTCGTAAAATATTCGAGAGATTTTCTTTCTTCCCTTCTTCTTTGTCATTTCTTCGAAAAGACAACGAAGTCATAGACTTAACGCTCGAAGACTTAAGTGAAATAATTTATCACGTCGAAGAATTAGAAGGCAGAACTATAGAGGACTACTACATCGAGAAACCTTTCTCCAGAGTGAAGATAAAGATTCTGCCAACGAACGAAATTCTGTACGAGCTTATAGTACCTCCAAATCCCCTTCCTCCGAGAGAATACGACGACTTCAAAAGATATGTCTTTCACGTCGTTTCTAAATACACGACCAAAGTAGACGAAAGTAGTCTATGGAACGCATTCCTCGAAGTCGTTAGCCGAAACAGGCACATGTCTAAGGAAGAGCTTGGGGCTTTGTGGTATTCGTTGTACAACGATTGCCTACGAGCTGGCAAGATAACACCTCTACTGATGGATCCTAACATCGAGGACGTAACTTGCAACGGCTACAATCTGCCCGTCTACGTTTATCATAAAAAGTACACTTATCTAAAGACTAACGTCGTCTTCACTCAAGAGGAGCTTGACGACTTCGTGACAACTATTTGCAACAAGCAGGGCGTAGACGTGACGTTGTCTAACCCAATCGTCGACACAGTCCTATACGACGGTAGCAGAATAAACATAACTTATAAGGACGTAGTTTCAGGTAAAGGGACAACGTTCACGATCCGAAAGCTCAAGGAGAAGCCCTATACCCCAGCACACTTGATTATATGGAATACTGCAAGTATAGAACTCTTTGCCTACGCTTCTCTCGCGATAGATTTTAATGCGTCGATAATGGTCATAGGAGCTACAGCAAGTGGAAAAACTACGACCTTAAACGCTTTGGCTTTGCTAATTCCACCGTCCTCAAAGATCGTGTCCATAGAAGATACGAGAGAGATACAGCTCCCACACGAGAACTGGACTCCATTAGTCACTACTCCCGACATAGACGCCTTCCAATTGGTCATTACGTCTCTTAGACAGAGACCCGACTACATAATAGTCGGAGAGTCGAGAAGTAAAGAGACTGTAGCGCTCTTTCAGGCGATGTCTACGGGTCACCCTTGTCTAACTTCTATGCACGCGGGATCAGCAAAAGAAATCGTGAAAAGGCTAAACTCACCCCCGCTAAACATCCAAGCTTCATCAATACCTATGCTAAACATAATAGTCACGATGAGTAACGTTGGTACTAAGGAAAAACCATTGAGGAGAGTGGTATCCGCACACTTCGTATTGGACAGCGGAAATACCGATGAGAAAGTCATCGACGGAGTTTATCTAAGAAAGATACTCGACTACGACTACGATAACGACGCACACATATTCAACGAGGAGTTGGCCTTGGAGTGCTTGTCGTCCTACACGGGTAGGAGCGTGGAATATCTGAGGAAGCAATACAGGCTCAGGCTCGAATTTCTCAAACAAGTCATAGAGTTAGACGCGTGCGAAGTGGATAAATTCTTCAACATTCTCAAGGAATTCAAGATTCAAACCTACGAGGAAAAGCTAAGGTGATTGTATGAATTCAAAAGGAATTAGCGTCATCTACAGTGCTCTACTAATCCTTATGATTCTCTCGGTATTCTACGCATACATGAATGTAAGTGTCGTTCCCAAAATATGCGAAAATGCTGAGAGTGTGTTCGTAGACACTCTGATCTCAAAATCTTTAGAACTCGTTTCAAAGTCGTGGAACGTAATCAATTCTGGCAAACCGTCATCCATTTACATACCTCTCGGTGGGCACTATCCCATCATACCATTCTTCGTTACACCTAGCACGTATTCTGCAACTCTGATAACGTACAAAAGTGAGTTCATGTTAAGCGGAGTAACGTACCTCGACGCAAAAAATAGCATGCAAGACAACCCTACTGATAAAATAGAACTCAAAGGAATTTGCAACTTGGAACTCAGACCAAATACGGGCTTCATCAAGAATTACGCCATAAAAATAGAATACGGAGTAGTCGTCATTTGCGTGGGAGATAGGTGCTATCCCCTCAGAGGAAAAATCCTCGACGGTGACGGAAACATCTATTTGCAATTCTACAAGTCGAAGGAAACATTCTCAGTCAGCGACGTAAACGGATTAAACCTAAAGCTTTATCCGTACAGCGGAGGTATAGCGAACTTACCCGTTGAGCTAAAGAATGCCAAGCTAATCTTGAAAACCTCTCTCCCTAAGAAATTCTGGCAAGATTACATCTACGACTTATTCAATCGTAGTTTTGTCATTAGCTGGAGCTACTCGAACGGAGAGCTGACAGTTAGATTGAAAAACGGAAATTACGTCCTCCACGCGGGAATAGTGTCATTTGGGGGCATAGGCAGGTTAAACGCTTCTTATTTGATTCGTGTAAGTCCCCCTTCTGGTAGAGAGCCAGCTGACGTTTACGTCATGGCGAAAGACGTTTTGGGCAATCCTGTTCCCTATTGCAAGGTTACGTTCAAACCAGACAAAACGGAAGTTTGCTTCGATAGCAGTACTTGCTACATTACAGATAAAACGGTTTATACGAACGGTAATGGTATAGCAGGAGCGGTAGCAAAAGTTACTTCATCAAATATTTACGGTATAGTCGTCGTCAGGTTAGATAGATCACCTCAAGCTCCTTACGATGTTTACTTCACCGTGTGGAGTAGCTGAGGAGGAGATACTATGAGATCCCCACTCCAATACTGGATGGGAAAGTATCCTGAGGAGTACTACTACACCATCAGAGATCACGCCTACGGAGCTGGAATATATGACTTAGATAAGTTCCTAAAAAATGTACTGAGAGTGTCGTTGATAATTACTATTTTGTTAGCCGCTACATCTTTCGTGCTAATAACTACTCAGGGCTGGAGTTTAATTGTTACTCTAACGCACGTTACACACTTCAAACTCGGTATACTTCGGAGATCTTTTTTCGAAGAGTATAAGTTAATCTTTGCCGGGACAGTCGTAGTGTTTTTCGTATTATTACATCCTGTCTTATTCAAGGCTTTGTCCAGCTTAATAATTAACGCTAAGAGGTCGGCGCGAGCAGAGAAACTCGACCACAACCTATACATTCTCGTTATCACTCTACTTGGATCAGCCCAAAGCGGATTGTCTCAGATAGAATGCATAGCAGAATCAATGAGATCCAACCTTTCAAAAGAGGTTCACGAAGAACTTTCGAAGATATACTACGCTGTGAAGTTCGAAGGTAAAAACCTAAGAACGGCACTAATAGAAGTGGCTACGACTACCCCGTCAAAAAACTTCTCAGCGCTTCTAAGAGAATTAGCAGGTATAGTTGAATCAACGCCTAATTTTCTTCAATACCTTAAAAACAAGCTTACTACTATGGAAATAACGGAAACACTAAATACGGACGCTTACTTATCAAAAATAAGCGGTTTAGCTCAAACTTACGTCGTATTCATGTCGATGATAGGTCTTGGTTTTGCTATAAGTGGTATAATCCAATACATGACCAAAGCGACCGTTTCCTTACCTTATCTGACTTTACTATCGGGAGTAGCTATTGTGTCTTCTACCGCTTTATTCTCCATTCTAATGGCTCAAAACGCTCCAGAGAAGTACACTCGAAAGCCGTACACGAATTTAGCAATCGCAGGTGCTACGATAGTTTTGTTTATGCTATACTTAAGCATATTCCTGAAATACATAGCAAACGTGGATTTTAGACTACAGATTTTAGCAATAACATCCGCGATTTCGACGGTATTAGCTGTTTTCTTCGTAAGAGTAATTAGTAAAGATTCTCGATACGACAACGAACTGTTCCTACTCCTAAACAAGCTGTCAGGTCTCCTCGAAAGCAAGACGCTGTCAAAATCGTTGCTTTCGATCAGGTCTGATGAATTTACTGTATTCAGAAAAGATCTTGAGAATATATGGATCGAGATACATACTGGAACTCCACTACATAAAGCCCTTGATAAGCTCAAGGACAAAGCACCAACGTTCATTTCACACTACACCTTTAGCATTCTCTCAAGAGCTTCTCAGTATACCCACAACTTGACCCCTCTAGTCCTCCACTTAATCAGCGATTTCCACAACTACACGAAATTCATCACTTCGAGAAAGAAAGTAACGCGCCAAGCGACGACATTCCTAATGATAAGCGTCGTGCTAATCGTAATCCTGTTCTACTTCATAACGGGTACATTTAACCTTCTTACGACAGTGATGACTGGACAAACACAAGTCGGAACTTATCACTTCGGAATTACCCAAGAATTCATTTGTGATTACAAAGATTTCTCGCTAAGTACTTGTATGATTATAGCTTCAGTGGTTCCGTTAATAATCTGCTCAATAGAGTACGACATAAGAAAGTTCTTCCTACACTACTCCGTTTACTCTGTTATCGTGTTAGTAATTGCGGTCTTGATGTCTATGGGTATTTATATACACGGTATTATATAACGATAAATATTATCGAGATGTTTACAAAAGTTAGATTTAATTTCTTTGAGAGTAATTCGGCAAACTGATGAATAATAAAGGTGTAGCAAGCATTTTGGTAATTCTTATAATTTTAGCACTATCTACAGCACTATCCACGACACTAATAAAAGTAGCTGAAGAATTGGTTCCTAAAATAAGCGAAAACATTGCTATTCAATGCTCGTACTCTGGAAACGAAATAGAGGTAGTAAACACTTATCCTTTAGCGTTACCCATAAGCAAGCTGAAGATAACCGTTAACGGTAAACCGGCAACGATCTTAGAAGAAAATCCCGACGGTTACTGGTCTCCCTTCGAGAAGATAACAATACACCTACCCAGTATTACGTCTAACACGGTAACGATCGTAGTTACGTACGACGATAAAGTCGTGTACCAAGCAGTTTACGTCAAACCGAAAGTTCTCAAAGGCGATAAAACGCCACCTAAAATCACATTTGACAAGAGTGACTTTGACGTAAATTCGGGTCACATTTTCTTCAGCGTTAGCGACGACAACGGTGTAGTAGAATACGGAATTCAATTCGGTTATCTGAACGGAACCGAAAGCAAACCAATTCTACGGAAAGTTGTTAGGCCGAGTAAGCACGTAAGATGCGATTTTCAAAAATCTGTCTTAACGTCTGATTACTTGTTTAGACACGAAGTAGCGTGCTTGATAATCTACGCGAAAGATGTAGCCGGAAACCCGTCCAGAGTTATAGTACCACTCCCTCCGCCACCTACGGAATCGAACTTCGACGTAATACCCCTCTACCCTGCACAGTGGAAAATCGTAGGTAAGGTGATAAGAATTCCGTCGGACAAAGAAAAGGCAAGCGTTAATGTGATAATAGACGCAAGATCGCAAACGAACATTAAAGTAGTTATCCTTTACGTAAACGGTAACGTCGTATTTAAGAGCAACGTCGGAAAAACGACCTATCATGCTACAGTAAAGACTACTCTCGATGTAGGGCAGAACAAAATAATGCTAAAAGTAATCAACAGCTACGGAGTCAAAAATAGGGTAGAAAAAGTCGTAAAAGTCGTTAAAGATAGTCCTCCCGTAATTAACCAGCTAAAAGTTCTACCCGGTAAAGGTTGCCTACTCGTTGACGGGAAAATAGTCTATAGCCAACCTCTAATACCAGTAAAATTCCAAATAAACGCTTTCGACGACGTTAAAATAGTAAGAATTGTGTTATCCGTCGACGGATCGACGATATACGCGACGACACCTAACACGAACACAGTAAACTTAACGACGAGAGAATACTCCTTCAGAAGTGGAACGCACACGCTGAAAGTAGATGTTTACGACGACTACAATCAGAAAACTACTACGACTGTCACCTTCGAAACAGATTACGACAAACCCCCAGAAATAACGTTCACGCCAACGGTCGAATACGCCAGACCGAGCGGAAGAGAAATACATTTTACCGCTACTGCGACAGACGACTACGGTTTGAAAAGTATAAGCGTAACAATTAACGGAAAAACGTTCGAGAAACATTCAAGTGGGAGAGTTCTATCCTTATCAGATTCGACATTCTTAAAACTCGGCTCTTACCCAGTTTCCGTTAAAGCTTTGGATTTGTTTAGAACAACTACTAAAACGTTCGTCTTGGTAGTGAAACCCGACTATCCACCGAGCGTTAGAATAGTCAAGCCGAAACCATCCGAGACTGTAGTAAGATCGAGAAACGTAAAGGTATCTGCGTTTGCTTCCGACGATAGAGAAGTAAAGTACGTCGCAATTTACGTCGACGGTAAGAAGGTTGGAGAAATCCACCCAAACTCGAAAAGCTATACCTTTACGACAACCGTTACGCTCGATTACGGATACCACTACGCTAAAGCAGAAGCTTGCGACGAATTCGGTTGCGTAGAATCTGAAATAGTTCCGTTCTACGTTAAAGAAGACTATCCTCCTTACGTTAAAATCACTTACCCGTACGACGGTCAAACCTTCGAGATAATGCGTAACTCCGTAACTATTCCAGTTTCAGTTTATGCCAGAGACGACGTGAAAGTTGTCGAGATAACGCTAAAGATCGACGGTAGAACCGTAGCTACCGAAAGATATTCAAGTCTGGTAGCCACTCTTAGCGAACCCGTTTCCTTAAACTTAGGTATACACACGATAACGGCCATCGCAAAAGACTCTTCTGGTAAAACGAGCCGAGATTCCGTTACGATTTACGTGAAAAAAGTCGTTACGGCTCCAGAAATAAAGGCATTCTCCATCCCTGAAATTGGTTGGTACAAAGACGCGAATTCTGCTTACGTCATAGGTGGCTGAAATGGATGAAATAAAAACACTTCGGAAAAAGAGGGCCCCCTTCTCCTCTTTAAAGATTCTCACGCGAAGGCTACTCTTTTTGTTAATAATAATCTCTTTCATTGCCACGATTCCTGTAAACGCGTGGTGGTGGAACAGCGGTATTTCGATAAGCCCCGACGGAGGAACATACTACTCGACTTCGGGCAGTAAACGTTTAACCGTGAGAATAACGGTAGAAGACTCCGACGGAATTAGGGACGTTTACGTTTACAAAGACGGGACCTACTTTTCCTACATAAGCGGGAAAAAATGTGAGTGGAGGAATGTATGGAAATGCGAAGAGAAGATCGTTAAAAAGTGTGGATGGGAAAGATACTGCAGAGAAGAGTATGTTTGCAACCCTCAATGTTGGTACGAAAGAGTGTGTGACGAAATCTGTGACGGATGGTTGCACATTTGCTGGGAAACTTGTAGGTACGAAAAGAAGTGCGGCTACAAGTGCGGATGGAAGTGGGTTTGCGACAGAACTTACGTGTGTGACTACGAACCTAAACAAGTTTGTAAGTACAAATGGGAAAATAGTTGTTACTATAGAACAAGAGTCTCCAAAACAATAAGTCTCTGGTTACACGAAGGTGAAAACGAGTTAAAAGTTGTCGCATACAACAAGTACGGCGACGAGTCGACTAAAACTGCTACTTACGAGCTAATAGTTCCAAAGCTCAGGATAAACTATTTCAACGTTTCTTCGTCCGTCTATTTAAGTGACAGAAACAGCTGGAACGTAAAAGTTAGCTACAAAGTTTCAGATAGCGGTTGCGGAGTTGAATATGTCAAAATTTACGTTGACGGTAGGGAGAAATACTCTAAGTCTGGAAAACCACCTTGGTGTCCTTGGTGTTCTTACGATAAAGAAGTTAGCGACAATCCAACAATAAGCGGTAGCGGAGCGGGATGGCACAACATCAAGTTAGTCGTCAAGTCAGCCTGCGATGGAACCAAATCAACGACTATACTATTGTACGTTAAGAAACCAAAGCCGAGCATAACTTACTTATCAGTCAAACCTAAGTCAGTAAAGGGTAACGAGAAATACGAAGCAAACTTTTACATTCACGTTAAATCGAAGGATCCAGTAGGATTAGACCACTACGAGATATACGACAACGGTAAACTCGTAAAGTCAGAGAACATCAAGTTATGGGAAATCTTTGGATGGTATTATCCTCTTACTGACGATAAAGTTATCAAGATAACTCTTAAAGGCGTGGAGACACACACGCTTAGAATTTACGTTTACAATAAAATAGGCGAATATGCAGCTAAAACAATTAGAGTAAAGATACTGGACGATTCTCCACCTTCAATAACGATATCACCACCTTCAGGATCATCATTCTTAGTAGACTATCTCGTAAAGATTAGTAATTACGAATATTACCTCGCAAAGAGACTCAGCATAAAAGTTATCGTGAAAGAAGACTTGAAGTGGAAATCTTACACGATCTGGCTCGACGGCAAGAAGATCGGAGGAGATTTTTGGAAGTGGTACTACGACTTTTGGGTAAACCCGCACGAGATAGTGTGGTCCAAGACAGTCATACTACTTCCCGGAACGCACACACTGAAAGTAGAGGTTTACGACATCCACGACCACAGATCCGTTAAGATAGTAAGATACAACGTAATATGTAGAGACTCTTCCGCACCCAAAGTGACAGTATCTCCAACTGGGACAGTCTACACTACCACTAACGGTAAGAACGTGAAATTCACGGTTAAAGTTGAAGATAACATCGGAATAGCGCACGTAATCGTTAAGCTAAACGGAATAACGATCGTCAACAGAAGTGGCAAGTTAGGACACGTATTTGAGACATCGTTTACTAGAAATCTGCCCATCGGAACGTACACGATATACGTCTGGGCAAGAAATTACGCAGGATTGATAACTGAAAAAACACTCACAGTCAACGTTGCACATACCGAGCCACCAAGCATAACCTTACAGGTCAGAAACCCATACTACACCATCGCTGACGAAACTGCTAAAGTCCCAGTTACTATCAAGGTTACGGACGACAAGGGAGTAGCCAAAGTTCAAATCTACGTCGACGGAAAACTCAGACGAGAATTCGATAATGGTATTTGCGATGGTGCTCTACACATTTGCATAGGTTATGCAAAATCGTTCGATAAAACTCTAAAGCTAGCCCTTTCGATAGGTAAGCACACGATTAAGATAATCGCAACGGACAACACCGGCGCTAAGTCTTCTAAGGTGGCAATTGTAAACATCGTCCACAAGGAGCCAGAAGTCAAACTCTGTTATGACCCAGATATCCCGTACTTCGTTAAGGAAATACCAGTCAAAGTGTACGTGAACAGCCCGGAAAAGGGTTCAGTAATCGTTAAAGTAAATAGCAAGCTGGAGAAATCCGAGAAAGTCGAAGCATTCAAACCATCTGAATACTCGATCTCGATAATAGACCTACCTAACAAGTATAATGCTAAGAAAACTTACAAGATAACTATCACCTTGAAGACTTACTCCGCCACTAAAACGTACACCAGATACGTAACCTTGAAGAGAACAGCAGAATTCAGAAGAGGCTGTAAGTTCGAGTTCTACGTCAAAGTCGATAAGGGATACGGTCACACAAGAGTATGGATCGAATACGACGGTAAGAAGATTACTCCTGCAAGACCAAAGCCAGAACTTAGCAGATGGAAGAGAACTATAGTTAACGTTCCATTCAAAATTGCGGCGAAGAAGTCGGGATTCGTTAAGGTAGTAGCGGAGAACGAAGCTGGAAGGGACGAGAAGACGCTGTACTTGCAGGTAGGAAATGTTCAAACTCCGACAGTCACTCCTACTCCAACTCCAACCCCAACACCAATTCCAACGCCTACTCCAACTCCAACAGTACCAGCGAGCTACGAAGCGTGCTACGTGCAGGTGAACGGCGGAGGAGCGAACAAGGACGATTCTGGTGGTATCGGTTACGCAGAAGCTTGGATAGCAGGTAACGAGATACACGTCTTGGCGAGGCAGGAGGGAGGGGGGCTTAGGCCGAGCATGGCTGAAGGATATGTCTACTCGGACTTCGAGTACGATGTCCCGACGCACAATGCAAAAGTCACGGTCAAGTACTACGTCAGCGGATCGATGTTCGTGATAGGAGTCGGTGGAGTAGGAGAAACGAGCTACTACGTCAAAGTCGAACTGATCGACCTGACCACTGGAAAGACCTTAGGAGTCAAAGAACACGGAGACAGCTACAGCCTAAACGTGATCAACCTCAAGCAAAAAGTTATCGACGAGACAATCACGGACACGTTCAACGTTAAACTAATCAAAGGGCACAAGTATAGAGTCAAGATCTACGCTAAAGTGACTGCGAAGGCGTTAGGCTTTGGTGGTACTATGAGCAACTTCGCAGAATGGGACTTCAGCGGTAAAACGAGATTAATCAAGTTTGAAAGCATCTGCTTGAAGTGGACTTAACTTTTATTTTTTACCTAAACTCCCAATGAGGTGTCGTCATGAAGAAACTGTTAAAAGAAATCGGGATCCGACTGCTCAGCATAGCGTTAGTGAGCTTATTCCTAATTGCAGTCTCCACAATCGGTTCTTACCTAACGGGTTCAACGAACAATCATAACCAATCTACCTTAACTCCGAATTACTCGCAGAGCTACACCTTCGAACAGTCTACTCTGACGCCAACTAAACCCATCGTAACTCCAACCCCCAAACCAACCCCAGTGCTAAGAGATAGATTAAACCCAAAGCAGATCGAACATGTTTACTTTTTCTATGCGGACACTCCGGCAGACAAAGAAGCACTCAAAGTTGCTAAGCTCCTCTCTAAATACGTGAACGTAACTTTCTGCAAAGTCATAGCAAACGGAAGCGTAGTGGATTTACCCTTGAGAAAAGAATACATACAATGTGCTAAGGCACTCAACGAAAAGTTTTTAACAGAAATATGGGACGTTCCCCCCTTTAGCACGCCATCTCTAATCGTCGATATGAAAGTTAAAAATGATACCGAATTTTTGAACAAATATGACAGCGATAACTTCGTTAACTTGGGTTGCTCCTACAAAAACGAAGTTCCTCGTGGCTATCTCTACTATTGGGGAACTAACGAGAGATACACCGTACCTATATCCATAGACTGGTTTTACGCTCAAATAACGGGTAAGTTCCTTAAGCCACCAGCTTACGCTAAGAGAAAATACCACAGCTACGACAAGGAAGGGGAAAACATAACGGCTCTCGTGCTGGGGTCTAACTACATACCCAAGCCAATCAAGCCTCTCAACCCGAACGACGTCAAGCTGATAATATTTGCGGACATGTACGGCGTAAACGACGATGTCAAGAAACCAGTAATCGATAAAATCTTGAAAAAGCTAAGACAATACATACCCAACGCAAAGCTCATCAAATTGACCTACTGGTGGTATCCCAACGGATCCATAACCTCAGATCCTCCCGGCTACAAAGACTACTATTACAAATACGTAATCCCATACGCCAAATATTACGATCCACATTACGGCAAGTGGTTCTTGGACTTCCCATGCGTAATCCTAATTCTAAAGGATAGATCTCATAGAACTTACGGCGATACTATGTCTTACAAGGACTACTGTGATGTAATTAGAGACACAGGTTACAGCGGTTGCCCATACTGCATTTACCCACCCATAGATAGGTTGTTCCTAGACATTCAGGCCTACTACCATGCTAAGAATCGAAATTAAATATTATTATTTTTTTAAATTTTAATGATAATTACCTCATTCCATGTTCCCAACGATGATAGTGAGTTACAAAGTTAAGAAGGAGAAAATCGTAAAAATCAACGAGATTCAGTAAAGTCATAATCGCTCAACCGATGACGAATTCATACGTGAACTATTTAATGTTAAGCGACTACTCATAACCAAACGAGGTGTTAACATGATAGAATTTCACGACAGGGAGAAAGAAATCCAAGAGATAATGCGAATTCTAAGAGCACCTCCCAACTTGATAACCTTCGTTTACGGTCCGATTAATTCGGGGAAGTCGAGTTTGATGGATAAGGTTGCTAGGGAATTGAAGGAAGGTTACGTAGTGTTTTACGTCGACTTGAGGGAGAGGTTCGTCAAGAACTACGACGACTTCGTTAGAGTCCTCTTTAAGGTTCACAGGAGAAAGGTTAGGGATTACAAGGCATTCTTAGCTAAAGTGCTGGAGGATTTCAACTTCGAAGGATTGCCCATACCAAAGAACATCTTAACCGAACTGCTGAGAAGTAGCGATGTAGAAGACGTCTTCGAATACGTCATAACAGTCTTCGAAACCGTTAAAAAGAAGGGTAAAACACCCGTCCTGATCTTAGACGAACTTCAGGTCATTGGCGACCTCAAAATTAACGACCTCCTAATCTACCGCCTATTCAACCTCTTCGTAAGTATTACCAAAAAGAGACACCTCGCCCACGTCTTCGCCATAACTTCCGACTCATTATTTATCGAGAAAGTATTCAACGAGGCTATGTTGCACGGACGATGTAGGTACTTACTCGTGGATGACTTCGATTACGAAACCACCGTCAGCTTTCTTAGGAAGCACGGCTTCAGCGAGGAAGAAATCGAACTTGCGTGGAATTATTTAGGCGGTAAGCCAGTTTATTTGGTTGAGGTGGTAAAAGAGAAAGATAGGCTGAAGGAATTTTGCGAAGAGTTGTTAATAATTAGAAAGAGACAGATTAAAGATTTACTATACTCCTTAGATGATAAATTCCGTAAGTCGGTGCTGGACATCCTTTCTCAGTTCAAAGATAACGATTCCATTACCTACGAATACTTAACAAACGGACTAACTTGGTGCATCAAAAACAACATCCTATTCCTGGATCCTACCAACGAGATCATCAAACCTCAATCTCGCATCGACTTACTCGTCATTAGGCGTGTTCTCGAAGAAATAAGTTAAAAGAACACAGCCGTTAAAAGTTTGAATATGGAGGATTTTTCAAAGGATTTTTAATAGATTCCAAATTTGATAAACACCGAACAGTAGTGTAGGAATCAAAGCA
>Ga0256833_1000089_pt1 | contig 69036 bp, 63 predicted proteins | sample 356284metaG_FD_190535 | JGI IMG/M metagenome (GOLD analysis project Ga0256833, IMG submission 190535) | Hydrothermal vent microbial communities from Mid Atlantic Ridge, Atlantic Ocean - 356-284 | ecosystem: Environmental > Aquatic > Marine > Hydrothermal vents | place: Atlantic Ocean: Mid... | reverse complement strand
GTGCCCTTTTGCCTTTAACCCCCCTGAAAGGTTTACGGGAAGTTTGCCGTCAGCATAAACAAACCCCTCTTCAAGTGCAATGTACCCTCTGCCGTCTTCGGTTAATCCCATTGTCTCATAAGCAAGCAACTCTGCAATTGTAAAGCAATCGTGAACCTCGGCAAAGTCTATGTTGTCTATATTAACTTTTGCTTTTTCAAAAGCCTTATTGACTGCAACTTTGGCTGCGGTAAACTCATAGTTTGACCTTTTTGAAAGCGGAAGGTAATCTGTTGCACACTCAATTGAGGCTATTTCCACAACCTCATCCTTCAAAGAAACAGCATTCTCCTTCTTTGTCAAAACAACAGCAGCAGCCCCATCCGATATTAAAGAGCAATCGTAAAGCCTTAAAGGGTATGCAATAACAGGATTTTTCTCATCAGGTAGATTCAAAATATCCTCATAAGATATGTCAAGGGGAAGCTGAGCAAGGGGATTTTCAAGCGCATTTCTGTGATTTTTCGAAGAAATTTTCGCAAACACAAGCCTCATATCATCTTCATTAAAACCGTAATGCTCCATATACCCCTTTGCAAACTCTGCAAATAGTCCGGGAAATGTCATACCCTTTGAACCCTCTTCTACCCAGTATGAGCCTGTTGCAAGAACCTTTGCAACCCCACTTGTTGGAAGGGAAGTCATCTTCTCTGCACCGATTACGAGGGCAAAATCCATTTCCCCGCTTTCTATCGCATTTATTGCAGATTTAATTGCAGCAGAGCCTGATGCACAGGCTGTCTCAATCCTGTATGTCTCTTTAAACCGCAAAGCAGGGTCAATATCAACTGCAACAGGCCCAAGGTGTCCCTGATTGTTAAACCCCCCTGCATCGTAATTGGCAATAAATATCCCCCCTATCTTTTCAGCCTCAATCCCCGAATCCTTCAAAGCCTCTCTTCCCGCCTCAACGATCAAAGAGTAAATATCCTTATCCAGTCTTCCGAACTTTGTATGCCCCGTTCCAATAACACAAACTCCCATAAAACCCCCTTTAAAAATTCCTCTTAACCCTATTTTACCGCAAAAAAGGGGAAAAGGTATTGGGCTTTAGATACTAAAGCCCAATACCTATTTAACAAATTTTAATTTGAAATCTTTTCCCTTATTTTCTCCTTTATCACATAAAATGTGGGTATAAACACAAGTGTTAAAAAAGTTCCTACCGTTAATCCGCCTATTGCCACAATTGCAAGGGGAGACAACCTTTCAAGCCCAACAGCCCATTCAAGAGCAATTGGTATCATTCCCACAATTGTGGTAACGGCAGTCATTAAAATAGGCCTTGTTCTAACCCTTATTGCCATTCTTACAGAATCAATGAGCGAATTGCCCTGTTCCCTGTACATCTTTACAAAGTCAATTAAAAGAATTGAGTTTTTAACAACAACCCCTGCAAGGAGAATGAATCCCATAAATGCAGGCATACATCCGTGTTTCCCTGCAATTAAAAGCCCCCACACAGCACCTATAAATGCAAAGGGAATGGCAATCATAAGCACAAGCGGGTCTGAGAATGATTTAAAAGTAACCACAAATGTGAGGTACAAAAACAGTATTGAAAGGATCAAAGCCTTCCTCAACCTGCCAAAGGATTCTATCATCTGGGACATCTCCCCCTCTTCCGTTACCTTTAAATTATCCGGTATCTTTACCTCTGAAACCGCTTTGTTTCTCTGCTCGTAAAGAAATGTTACCGGTGCAGTTGCCCTATAACCGTAAACATCTGCCGTGTACCTTAATTTGTTTCTGGTTATAACTGTTGGAACAAACACCTTTTCAACCCTTGCAACCTCTTTGAGGGGTATGTAAAAGCCTTTCGGAGTGAGTATGTTCATTGTCATTATCTTTGCAGCATTGTCCCTGAACTGGTCCTTGTACCTTATTCTCAACCCTATACCGTCCTGATTGAATATTGAAAAAGAGCCTGCTGGCATACCCTTAACAGCAGTTGCAATCTGGTAAGACACATCAATGGGGGTCAATCCGTAAGTGGCAAGTTTCTTTTTGTTAAAGAATATGTGGTATTCGTCTCTGTCAAGTTTCCAGTTTCTTGAAACTGATTTAAAACCCGGTTTTACCATCAGCCTTTTTGCAATCCTTTCCGCAATATTGTCCAGGGTGTTAAAGTTGTCGCCTGCAATCTGTATGTCTATTGTTGAAGCGATACTTGAAAGCGGGGTTGCTCCAAAGTCATACACATCTGCAAACTTAACCCCTTTCATCATCCTTATCTTTTTCCTCAATTCATCCTCAATCTGCCATATATTCTTCTTTCTTTTAAACCTGTCAACAAAGTTCACAGTTACGTCTATCTGCTGCGGTGTTCTTCCTTTACCATAGGTTATCAATCCCGGTTCGGAGCCTATAAATCCCAATTCTGATATTACTCCCTTTTCTTTCATTATCTCTTTTTCAATTGAGTAAAGAAGCTTCTCAGTCCTTTCAAGAGATGAATCGGATTCTGTCTCAACCCTGATTTTTACAATGCCTGTGTCCATCGGAGGCATTAGATCTCTTCCCACAAGTTTCATCTGCCTCATTGACAGAACAAAGAGTATTATCAAAAAGGGTATAAAGAAGAATTTGTAATTGAAAACAAAGTCAAACACCCCGAGAAAGAAATCTCTTAACCTTTCAACAAAGTTCCTCTCAAACCAGTAAGCAACCCTGTTCAGGAATTTAACCGCCTTAAACTCGTCTTTACCCTTTTCTTTAATGAAAAACGGTGCAATAAGAGGGATTATGGTAATTGAAACAATGTAAGAAGAAATAAGGGCTATTGACAGTGTTATTGTTAACGGCCTTAAAACCTTCTGAACATACCCGCCTAAAAACATGATAGGGATAAGAACAACAACACTTGAAAAGGTGCCTGAAAAAACCGCAAGCATTATCTCGTATGTTGCCTTCCTTGAAGTTGACTTTAACTCTCCCCCCTCTTCGTCATAGTGCCTCTCAATGTTTTCAACAACCACAATTGCATCGTCAACAAGCATACCAACAGCCAGTATTACAGCGGTCAGGGTAACCATGTTAAATTCCATGTGGAATAGCCACATAATTGCAAATGTTAGAAAGTAGGTGAATGGAATGGATATACCTGTGATCAATGCTGACCTTAAATCTGAAATCATAAGGAAGATAACGATTACTGTAAATATAATAGCCTCTCTCAGAGACTCTTTCAGGTTGGAAACAGTGAGATTGATTATCCTCTCCTGCGAGTCTGCAATGTTTATGTTCACCTGAGGGAACATCTTTTTAATTGCAGGTAAGGCCTTTTTAACCGCATTTATTGTGTCAACCGTGTTTCCGTCCTCATGCCTTACAATGTTAATTGCAACTGCTGGCTTTCCGTCAAAGTGAAAGGAAGAAAACCTGTCTTTTATTGTGTTTTTTATTGTTGCAATATCCCTCAAATAGGCAATTCCCCCCTTAAAGGGAATGGGAATGTCTCCAAAATCCTTAATCTCTTTAAGTCTTCCCTTTGTCTTTATAACAATCTGCTGTCTTTTATTGAGTATAAACCCCTCAGGAATATCTATGTTGTTTGCTTTTATCGCCTTTATAACAGCAGAAAACGGTATGTGATAGCGGGATAATTTGGCAGGGTCAATCTGGATTGAAATCTCTCTGTTGAACCCTCCAAAAACCTCCGCATCGGAAACCTCAGGAATCTGCAAAAGGGCATCTTTCAATTCATTGTTTGCAAGTTGCCTGGTCAAGGCAAGGTCATAGCCTGAATCCTTTTTTGGAGTGATTGCAAGGGTCATAACAGGCCTTGTAAAATCACCAACCTTGAACACCTGCGGTGGAAGTATATCTTTTGGTAATTTTGCCTTCACCTTTTCAAGGGCTGTAATAACATCGGTTGCAGCATCCTCCAGTTTTTTGCCGTAATGGAACTCAACAGTTACAACAGCAAGCCCGTCTTTTGAAATACTTGAAACCTTCCTCACCTCGCTTAAAGCATTGCACTGCCTTTCAATTGGCCTTGCAACATACTGTGCGACATCCCTTGAGGCAGCCCCAGGCTCCATAACAAGGACGGCAACGGTAGGCCTTTGAACCTCTGGAAAGAGGTCTGTTTTAAGGGTGTAAGAAGAATAAACCCCCATAACAAAGGCAAGAAGGGACAAAACCATTGTGAGGTGAGGGTTTTTGAATATAAAATCCACAAAAGCGTTTTTTCTTTCTTCCATTTTACTCTCCTTTGGAGGCCTTTACCCTGGTATCCTTGTTTAACCTCATTAAAAGGGAGTCACTTCCTTTAACAACGATGTCACCTTCTTTCAGGTTTCCTTCAACCGCATAGTAATCGCTTGAAAACCCTAAAATCTTCACATTCACAGGCTCAACCCTGTCGTTTTCAACTTTAAAAACAATGTTCTTTGAGGAAGAGGTTAAAACACAGCCGTCAGGGACAAGGGTAGCGTTTGTTAAAACATCAGAGGGTATCTTTACGGAGATTCTGCTTCCAAGGGGAAGGCTGAATGGATGCTCATTTAAATCAATCTCAACAAAACCCATTCCAGTTTCCCCTGCGGACGGATACACCCTGCTCACCTTCGCATTTAGAACATTGCCGTTATAAAGAAGTCTTACAGGGAATCCCTTTTTTATCTTAACAACATCGTCGGTTGAAACAGGTACAACAAGTTTGCAACTGCCTTTGTTCTCAACCTTCATCAAAGGCATTGAAGGCATAACAACATCCCCGATGTTTACAATCACCTTTGAAATCACCCCGCTAAACGGTGATTTTACAGTAAAAAACGAGTATTTCTCTTCAAGGTTTGAAAGTGACGTTTTCAAAGTTGCAAGTTTAATCTCTCCCTCTTTAAGCCTGTTTTCGGAAAGCTCAAGAGCCTGTTTTGATATTGCCTTATTCTGATAGAGGTTTAAATCCCTTTTGTAAATCTTTTTAAGGTTTTCAACCGTTTTTTCCATATCTTTGATTGCTTTTTTCTGATTTTTTATTGAATTCAGCAATGCCTTTCTTGTGCCAAACTCAGCCCCCCTGTAACCGTCAAGTTCAATTAAAGCCTCTCCCTTTTTAACAAAATCACCTTCTCTTTTCAGGATTGTAGAAACCTGACCCTGAACCCTTGACCGCACAGTTGATTGGCTATTGGACTTCAAAACCCCTATGTAAAGTTGCCAGTTTAAAAATTCCCCCTTTTCAACCTCTGCCGTGTCAACAGGGACAGGTAATTTTGTTTCAATCCTTATTGACTCAAGTTGATGCTTTCTATGAATAACCAATGCAACCCCTGCAATAACTAAAATAATCACAACAATAATAAAGATTGCCCATTTTTTCTTCATTTTAACTCTCCCTCTATTGATTTTTTAAGTTCTTCCTTTGCAATAAAAAAATCAAACCTTGTTTTTATAACACTTGCTTCTGCCAATTGCCTCCTTGCCTTTGCAAAAAGAAGGTCGTCAATATCCCCCCTGCCGTTGTTGTATTTCAACTGCTCAATCCTCTCAACCTCTTTCTGAAGTTTTAAAGATGCAAGGGAAGTTTTGTAATTTAAAAACTCTTTTCTAACATTAAAATAGGCGGTTTTAACCTCCTTTTTTATACTCAACTCAACACCGTAAATCCTCTGCTTTGCAGAATCGTACTCCCTTTCTGCCTGCTTTATCCTTTTGTGTCTCCTTCCCATATCAAACACAGGGATTGAAATATTTGCAGTTATAGCCCAGAACCTGTCTGAGTAGTCAATATTGCCTGCATTGACAGCCATAAGGTTTGCATTAAGGGTTAACTTTGGTTTCCAGTCTCCCTTTGCAAGTTTTATCTTCAATTTACTAATGTCAGCCTCTGTTTTTGTTATTTGAATGTCGCTTCTATTTTCCTTTGCCTTTTCAACAAGAGCCTTTAAATCCGGCAGATTTAATTCAGGCTCACCTAACCCCTTCTCCTCAAAGGTAAATGAAGATAAATCCTCAACACCTAAAAGTGAGGAAAGTGATTCCAAAAGTGCCACCCTCTTTTCCTTTAAAGACTCAATTCTGTACTTTGCCTCTTCAATCTGGAAGTCAACCTTGTAAAGGTCAACCTCTGCAAACTTACCGAATTTTACCCCTTCTAAAATGTGCTTTTTCAAACTCTTGAGGGAATTTAGATAAGAATTTAAGGAATCTATCTGCTTATTTATTGAAATCACCCCAAGGAAGGACTTAACAACCCCATTCCTTAAATTCCACTCCAATTTTTTCAACCTGTAATAAACTGCACTCTTTTTCGCTTTTGCAATCCTTTCACCTGTCTTTATCTTTCCGCCATAGTAAATCGGAAGTTTGTAATCAAAATTCCAGTAATAATACTCGTCGTCAAACGGCATATTTGGAAGACCTGCAAGTATCAATTCCCTTGTCATAGGCCTGATAATTCCCTCATCACTTGTCTTTCTATAACCTGCATTTAAGTCAAGCTCCCCGAACTTATATGTTTTGCTTGCCTTTACCCCGTATTCACTTGCCTTTAACTTCATCTTCAAAGCCCTGTACTCTGGATTGTTTTTCAAAGCCATTTCAATCGCTGAATCAAGGGTAAGGGTTTTAGAAAAAACAGGGAAAAAAGAAAAAATCATAAACAAAACCATCGCCTTCCTCATTCAATAACCCCCTTTAAAAAAATATTTACAATCTCTTTGCACTTTTCATCTATATCAAAGGTTTTTCCGGAGAGAAAATGCCTCAAAACCATTGACTGAATAATACCTATAAAAACCTGAGCAGCCACTTCAGGCACAACATCTGCCCTTATCTCACCTCTTTTCTTCATATCGGAAACAACACAGGAAATAAAATCTATCATTCTCGAATAAAATGAATACATTGAATCCCTTAAAACCTCATCGTTTTCAATTGCAAACTCTGACATTATTAAAATGGTAATACCTTTAACCCTCTTTAAATAGGCGGTAATTTCACAGGTTAATCTGCCAAAATACTCTTCACAGTTCAAAGAAGTGTCAACCCCTTTGACAATCTTAAACATATTCGCCCTGACATACTTTACAATTGCAAGGAGCAAATCCCTTTTGTCTGTAAAATGCCTGTACAATGCAGGCTCGGAAAAGTTCATCTTTGCTGCAAGATTTTTTGTTGTAAGGCATTTAAACCCGTTTTCTGTAATAATCTCTATTGCCTTTTCAATTATCTCTTTCTGTCTATCGGTGAAATTCTCCATCCAAACCTCCTATGTTAGTTAGCACTAACTAACATAATTCTTCAAATCAATTTTGTCAAGGGGAAAGGTAAAAAAAAAGGCGTTAGGTATTAGGTGTTAGGTTTGGGCTTAGGAAGAGAACCAATTATTTAAATTAGATAGATTTCTTCATTTTAAAAACCCGGTACCCACTACCTAAAACCCAAAACCTATTTAAATCTTTAAAGTGGAGCCACCGGGGGGATTTGAACCCCCGACCTACTGATTACGAATCAGTTGCTCTGCCATCTGAGCTACGGTGGCACGCTTGCAATTATACAAAACTCCCCATCTGTCATCAAGAAAATAATCTTTAATGAAAATACAGATTGTCAGGTATGAATTCTGGATTATGGATTGGAGATTGAGGGAAAATTCTTCTTTATTTTCAGTTAAAATTAAAATCTAAAATCCCTTAATTGTATTAAGAAAACTAAAAATCAACACCAATACATAAAAATTTTTTTTTAAAAAAACTTAATATCTAATATTTTTATATTTTTTTATGTCTTTTTCAAATTTTTCTCTTGACACGAGAGAGAGAGAGAGAGAGATAATAAATGGCGTAATTTTTACTTTTAAGGATAACCGGTTATCCCTTAATAATTTAAAAAAAATTAAGGAGGGAAAATCGAAAAAATTTATTTTTGTATTGTTTAGCATGTTTGATCTTTCTTTCTCGTATGCAAGAATTGAAATTTTTAAGCAATGTACCACCATTTCTGGTACAATTATAACTGAAATAGACGGACAACAATCTGAAGAAAAAGCTTCTATTACAAGATGTGAACTGATTTTTGTGGATGTCGGTAATGATGGCGGGGGAGGAAGCGGAGATATTGATAATGGTGGAAGCAGTGGGGAACCTGGTGGTGAACCGGGGGATGGTGGTGCTGACAATATAAACCCCTTTGACATTGACGGAGACGGATTGATGGATTGCTGGCATAATTTAACAGGCTCCAAAAGAATAACAGAGGCATTTGGTGTGCATAGAGACCCAACTACCAATAAGTGCGGGTTTCATAATGGTCTCGATATTGGAACAGCCCAGGAAGGAGGAGAAATTCCTCTTTACAGTGGCACTCAGGGGAAAATATCAGCTATGGGTTACAATTCAAAGGCTGGATATTATATTCTGGTTGCAAATGAAAATGGAAGCTATACTTTTTACTGCCATTTAAGAGGAACCAACAACAAACCTGAAACTCAACTTTCAATAGGAGATACAGTAACTATCGGAGAACAGATTGGTATAACAAACCATTCCGGGAACTCAAACGGAGATCACCTTCACATAAGTTTCTATTTTTCAGGAGAAAAATCACTTGAGTTTGTTCAAAATAGTTTTCCCTCACAAAATCTTTCAAATCAAGATGTACGATACTGTCCTGATAAAAACAAAACATACATTAATCCGGAAAAAATTTTAGGTAATTGCAATTAATAAGGAGGATTTTATGAGAAAAATTTTTTTAATTTTTAATCTTTTCTTTTCCGTTTTATTAATAGCCAATACACCAAAATTTGCTTATCCATTGCCTGATTTTGTGCTCTCAAATAAATTTTTAAAAACAAACCCAGCAAAGTACATAAATCTATTCGAATCAAAAAGAGGAAACGCCATACTTGTTTTAAAAGGTTATACTGAAAATAAAATGAATTCTGTTAAAGGAGAAAAGAGAGAGTGGAAATCACAGGTCATTTTCTTTGATGCAATTCATAACGAAACAAAAAAAATTGATTTTGATTGCTTTGTGTGGGCTAAATTTATTGATAATGAAATAAATCCACTGCTCGCCATAACTAAAACAAAGATAGAAGGAAACGACTTTGTTAACAATGATTTTGAATTCTACAATTTGGATGGTGAAAAAATAAAAACACTATCTGTTGACGAATTTCCTTTTATTGGAGGAACATACATTGACAGTTCTATAGATAACAACTTCATTGTATTCAAAGAAATTGGAGATGGTGAAATTTTATCCTATACAATTGTTCCAGTTAATGAATTATTTGCCGGGAAACAAAAAAAAGAAACACTGAAATTCATTAAATTTAAATTTGAAAACAACAATATTCAAAATAATTTCTTATTACTCGGTGGAGAAAACATTGATGCCATTATATCTTCAGGCGGAACCCTTACAAAGATTTCAATAAAAAACAAAGGAGAGCAATACTGGAAGATAGATTTTATCGGTGGAAATATTATAGGATTAAAAAACATTGGAAAACACTTACTTTATGTGGATTGCCCTCCATATTATTGCATGGTAAACATTGAAAACGGAAAAATTATCAAAAAAATCAATCAGAAAGAATCAAAAAACAAACATGGATATACGCAAAATACATTAAAAAAGAAACCATTTTGTATCCTCAATGAAAACAACAAAACATATCAATTAAGAATAAACAACTCATACCTTGAAGTATATGAGAAAATCCCAAATAAGTTGACAGAAGAAATTTAAAGAAATTCTTATTAAAGGCGGGGATTTGACCCCGTCTTTTATCATTCTAAATCCAGAAAAGGGATATCCCCCTGTTTTCTCAACTAAAACCACAAAATTATACCCTTTCTTTTAATTGAAAAATAATCTAAAATTTAACAACTGAGGTGTGGTTATGAGGATAGTGGTGTTAAGCGATATACATGGGGATATTAAAAAATTAACTGCTTTTGGCAAAGTGTTGAAAGATTGCGATTTGATAGCAATTGCAGGGGATATTTCAAAGCACGGAGACTTAAAAGAGATTGAGTATATTGTAAAAGAAATAATGGAAATAAATGAAAATGTGCTTGCAATACCCGGCAATATGGACGGTAAAGAATCAATCAAAGTGCTTGAAGAATTGGGGGTAAATCTTCATTGCAAGAAAAAAACAATCAATAACCTTGATTTTATAGGCGCAGGCGGTTCAACAAAAACACCGTTTGGGACACCTTTTGAACTCAATGAAGAGGATATTCTAAATTGCGTTGAAAAACACATTTCAAACCCTGAAAAAACAATAATTATCTGCCATACTCCACCCTATAAAACAAAAACAGATAGAACCATTTTCGGATTTCATGTTGGAAGCAGGGCTTTGAAAAGTTTTATTGAGGACAAACAGCCTGTTGCATTTTTTTGCGGGCATATTCACGAATCGGCAAACATTGATTATTCAGGCAACACATTGATATTGAACCCTGGGCCTTTTAGAAGGGGACAGATAGGGATTGTTGAAATAAAGGATGGAAAGGCGGAAGGAAAACTGGTGAGAAAATAATGGATAAAGAAAAAACAAAGATTCGCTCAATGTTCAATTCAATCTCCCACAGATACGATTTTCTAAATCATTTTTTCAGCGCAAATGTTGACAGAGTGTGGAGAAAAAAGACTGTCAATGCGCTTGAGAAGGAGAAGGTTGAAAGAATACTTGATGTTGCATGCGGAACCCTTGACCTTGCTGTTGATTTCTCCAAAAGATTTCCAGATGCAGATATTATAGGGGTTGATTTTGCAGAGAAGATGCTTGAAAGAGGCTTGAAAAAGATAAAGGGAAAAAATATTTTTCCCATTCATGCAGACGGTTTAAAACTTCCTTTTAAAGACGAGTGTTTTGACGCTGTCTCAATTGCATTCGGGATTAGAAACTTTGAAGATATGGAGAAAGGTTTAAAAGAGTTTAGAAGGGTTTTAAAAAAAGGAGGAGTTCTTTTAATACTTGAGTTTACCCCGAATAGAAACCCTTTATTTAACTTTTACACAGGGTATTTTATGCCATCTCTTGCAAAATTGTTTGTTACAAACGGAGACTCTTACAAATACCTTCACAGGTCTGTAAAAGAGTTTCCAGACGGGGAAGAGTTAAAAAAAATAATAGAAAAACAGGGGTTTAGAGATGTTGAATTTTTCAGACTCCCATTTGGAATATCCCTGCTACACAGGGGATACAAAGAGTGAGAAAAAGCAGTTTGAAGTTGTTTTAATTGATGCAGACGATACCTTATGGGAGAATTATTTTTACTTTGAAAAGGCTAGGGAGACTTTTCTTAACTTTATGGAAAAGCAGGGTTTTGACAGGGAAGAGGTAAACTATTACCTTAACCACTTTGACACAAAAAGGCTTGAAGATATAGGGTTCGGAAGCAACGGTTTTAAAAAGGCAATGGAGTTCACTTTAAACCATTTTTATTCAAAAAAAAACATGTTAATAGGTGCAAATGAGAAAAACTTTCTTTTTAACATTAAAGAATACATTTACAATCAGCCATCAATACCCTATCCAGGGGTAAAGACCACTCTGCACTATCTGAAAAAAAGGTATTCTCTTTTCCTGGTCACTAAAGGAGACAGCAAAGAGCAATTGAACAAAGTCAAAAGATCAGGGCTAGCATCATACTTTAGAGAGACCATAGTACTAAACGATAAGAAAGAAGAACATTACAGAAAGTTGATCGTAAGTTTGAAACTGAACCCTGAAAAAACAGTTATGGTTGGAAATTCTCCCAAATCGGATATAAACCCTGCGGTTAAGGCGGGTATGTACGGAATACTGATAAAAAGGGAGAAGCAATGGGCATACGAGGAAGAGGAGTTGATTAAATCGGATAAAATAATAACTATACACTCCTTTAAAGAGTTAGCCAGAATTTTATGAATGAAAAAATCTTTTCCAAAAATATAACAAAAACCATATTCTCGCTTTATATCCCTATTTTCGCAACAATGATGCTTCAATCCCTTTACGGGATTATAGATACTGTTTTTGTAGGGAAATTGGGAGCAAACGCACTTGCGGGAGTGGGGCAGGCAAACACAATTTTAATGTTTGTTTTTGCATTTATGGCATCTGTATCAATAGGCTCAACATCTCTTATAGCAAAGCAACTGGGGGCAAGAGACAATAAAAATGCAAATAAAACGGTTAATCAATCACTAATGCTTGGCTCTTTTTTATCCCTTATCTTTTTCTTTCCATTGTTCTTTTTAAGCAAAATACTGCTTACTTCCATAAACACAGGTGCTGAGATTTTGCCTTTATCAGACGCTTATCTTAAAATAAGCGCATTTTCTCTGCTTTTTGTCTTCTTAAACTTTATGATAAATTCGCTTTTAAGGGGGGCAGGGTATGTAAAGCCTTCGTTTGTTTTGATGGCAATAAGCAATGCAATAAATGTGTTTTTAGACTATTGCCTTATATTCGGACACCTCGGCTTTCCGTTTTTAGGGGTTAAGGGGGCGGCATACGCAACCCTGATTGCAAGGGCAATAGGAAGCCTGATTGGTATAGCAATCCTGCTTTCAAAAAGGTATGGAATTACCTTTTCAACGAGTTTCAAACCTGATTTTTTGATTATAAAGCAGATTTTAGAGGTTGGCTTTGTCGCTTCAATTATGGGGATAAGCAGAACGGTTTCCTCTCTTATTTTTATAGCACTTGTTGCAACACTTGGCACAAAGGTGCTAGCCGCATTGCATGCAGGGATGTATGCAGAATCACTCTCCCTGTTTTCTTCAATTGCTTACTCAACTGTCACAACAACAATTGTGGGGCATTATTTAGGGGCAAGAATGTTTGACAAATTAAAGGAGATAAACAGAAAATTGTTAAATTTCTCAGCATTAACTGGCCTGACATTCGGGACAATCTTTTACTGCTTTGGGGAAAAGATTGCCGTTATTTTTACAAAAGACAGAGAGGTTGTGTATTACATAACAAAGTTTTTAAAAACAGTGGCTTTTTCTGAAGTTTTCCTGTCAATGGCTTTTGTTTTTGTGGGAATATACTATGCAGCAGGCTATATGGCTGTGCCATTAAAGGCAAACATTATTTCATTCTGGCTTGTAAGGCTTGGTTTTGGTTATGTTTTTGTTAAATTCTACTTTTTTAAGCCTGAGCTTGTTTTTTTCTCAATTGCGTTTTTAAATATTGTCTATCCGTTAATAATGTATGTTAACTTTAAAACAGAGAATTACTTAACCTATTACAAAAAAACAGGGGAGAGTGTATGAGAGAGAGAATACATTTGTTAAAGGAATTGGGGCGGGTTGCATCAAAGATATTGATGAATTATTACGGAAAGATTGAAAGTTATCAGTTTAAGGGAAGTGTTGATATACTCACAGAGGCTGACAAAGAGTGCGAAAAAACAGTGATAGAAAAGATACTTGGAAGTTTCCCAAACGACTCTATTTTAGCGGAGGAAAGCGGGGAAACATCTTCTTTTAAGAAAAGCGAATATTTGTGGATAATTGACCCTCTTGACGGCACAACAAATTTTGCACATGGGTATCCATTCTTTGCATTCTCCTGTGCATTGCAAAAAGACGGAGAAACCTTTGCCGCGCTGGTGGAAGTGCCATTTTTAAAAGAGACCTTTTTTGCGGAAAAAGGCAAAGGCGCTTACCTTAATGAAAAAAGAATTTATGTTTCAAAGGTCAGTGAATTGAAAAAATCCCTCCTTGTCACAGGGCTTCCCTATTACAGGGCAAAAGTTGTTGACGATTTGTTATCAAGAATGAAAAAGGCTGTTTTAAACGGACAGGGATTAAGGAGAGGGGGAGCGGCAGCGGTTGACCTGTGCTATATTGCATGCGGGAGGCTTGACGGATACTTTGAGGTTGGATTGAAGCCATGGGATACTGCGGCAGGGGGTTTAATTGTTGAGGAGGCGGGAGGAAAGGTAACAGATTACTCCGGCAATAAATTTTCCATTTACGGGAATGAGATCGTTGCAACAAACTGTTTAATTCACAATGAATTGATTGAAAAGGTGCTTAAATAAAAAAAGCCCCGAAAAACCGGGGCTTTTTTTGGTCGGCAATTATTTTCTGTTTAAAATAGAGTCTTTAACCTTGTTTATATCTTCATCAGTGATCTTTGTTGAAAAAATATTTCCGTCTTTATCCTTTCTAACAACAAAAATTTTTGGAAATTTAACAACATCACCGAATCTGTCAAATGTAATATCTCCTGCAATTCCCTTGTAACCTTTTGTTTGCTGCAACCTTCTTAAAACATCGTCAGACCTTGGAGACTTTTCATTTGCCTTTGCAGCAACCATCAAAGCATCGTAGGCGTGAGCAGCATAAACATCAGGCTCATGACCACACCTGTCAACAAAGTCTTTCACAAACTTTTTAATGTCATCCCTTGTACTTTTCGGGTCAAACTGAGCCTTGGCGTAAATTAATCCAACACCATAATCCCCGAGTTGTTTTATAAAAGACGGGCTTGCTATTGAAGAGGACGCAAACTTAAAAGCTTCAACCTTCTGTTCGTTCAATGCTTTCAAAAGCATTTTTGCATCGTCAGGATAGGAGCACATAATAATTGCTTCCGGATTCAATTCCTTAATCTTTTTTGCTATTTCAATAAAATCATCGTATATCGCATCAGGAGAGTACCTTATAACATCCTTTACATCCATATCAGCGGTGTTTCTTGCAATTCTCAAAATCTCATTTGAAACACCGTATCCGTATTCGTTTTTAACCGCAACAACAACGATAGATCTAATAAGCATTCTATTGAACATTACATCAGCAAGTTTTTTGGCCTCAATGGTATCAGATGGATATACCCTGAAGGTATAATCGTTACCCTTCTGGGTGAGCCTTGGAGTTGACGCTGTTGGAGAAACAAAGGGAACCTTATATTTTTCAGCAAGGGGTGCAACAGCAAGAGCCACCTCACTTGCACAGGGACCAACAACAACACTCACATGCTTTTCTTTAACCAGTTTCTGGTATGCTTCCTTACCTTTTTCAGGCATTCCCATAGAATCCTCGTAAAAAACAACAACTTTTTTACCCTTTATTCCTCCCTTTGCGTTGATGTGCATCTTTGCAATCTCAATTGCACATCTAACATCTTTACCAATTGAAGAAAGAACACCGGAAAGGGGAACAATTGCCCCTATTTTAATTGTATTGTCTTTCTTACATGCACTGGTAGACAATACTGCAACAAGAACAAAAGCAGTCATTATAGCAATCAATACTTTTCTCATTTCCCCTCCTGAAAATTTATTCATTACAGAAAAAACATATCAAAATAAGTTAAAAGTGTCAATGAGAAGCCCGTATTTACTTTAATTTACCTGACAAAACATTTGCAGCGATCAGGACCGGATCCCAGACAGGGGAGAAAGGTGGAGCATAAGCAAGGTCAAACATTGAAAACTCTTTTACCGTGTTCCCATTGAAGATTGCCGTTGCAACAATGTTTATCCTGTGTGCCACTCCGACTTTTCCAATCATTTGTGCTCCGAGAAGTTTTCCGGTTCTTCTGTCCCCAATCATTGCAATTTGAATGGGATACCTGTGCCTGTAACCATGGGCTGAAGAAGAGGCGGTTATTGAAACCTCAACCGGGTCAAACCCTTCTTCCATTGCTTCTCTTAATGTTAAACCGCATCTCGCCACCTCTCTGTCAAAAAGTTTAAACTCTGCACTTTTTATAACACCTGGAAATCTAATTGTCTCTCTTGCAGCATTCAACCCCGCTATTCTTCCGTGTTTATTGGCTACTGTACCAAGGGGTACATATACCTTTCTGTTCGTCAATCTATGAATACTCTCTGCACAATCGCCTGCTGCATATATACCTGAAACAGAAGTCTCCATTTTGCTGTCAACTGCAATTGCTCCGTTTTCTCCAAGTTCTATTCCCGCATCCTTTGCGAGCTTAACACTGGGTTTTATTCCTGTTGCAAGAAGAACTATGTCTGCCCTGAAATTTCCGGCAGTTGAATACACAATATTGTCTTCAATCCTTTCAACCCTTGCATTAAAAAAAGCCTTCACTCCGTTTTCCTTAAGGGTCTGTAAAATTGTGGATATTATCTTTTCATTGTAATCAGGCATGGGTTTTTCAAGCATTTCAACAATAGTAACATCAAGACCCAGTTCTTTGAAACTCTCAGCCATTTCAAGCCCTATGTAACCTGCCCCAATAATAACAGCACTCCTGGGTTTTTTTTCGTTTATAAATTCTTTGATCTTAATACCATCGTCAAGGGTTCTTAAAGAAAACACATAATCTTCATCAACCCCACCAACAGGAGGTTTAACAGGGAAAGCACCTGTTGCTATTACAAGTCTGTCGTAATTTATACTTTTTTCTTTCCCGCTGATCAATTCCCTGTAAAACACCCTTTTTTCTGTGGGGGAGATTCCAAGTACAAAGTGATTGGTTCTAACATCAATCTTTCTCTTTTCCCTCGCATCATCCACAGAGAGCACTATAAGGTCTCTGTAATCCCCTTCCGGATTCGAGATGTAATAGGGCATACTGCAGGCACCATAAGATATATACTCCCCCTTTTCAAACACTATAACCTCAGAATCTGGTTTAACCTTTTTAATTCTGCTTGCAGCACTCATACCTGCTGCAATACCGCCAATTACAACAAACCTTTCACTCATCTTTCACCACCCTGGTTTTTATTTTTACTCTGTCTTTTTCCTCAACCATTCTTATTTGAAGACTGGCATTTTTGTGCTTCCGCTTAACCATGTTAAACCTGTCATAGATCTTTTTCTTGAAGATCTCATAAGGTACATTAATATCCCTGTTTTTCTTTTTCAGTGTTCTCCTGTAATCATCGTACAGTTCTTTTAACTTTCTCTCCTCCGAAATCAGATCTTTTATAATCACTTTCTTTTCAATTGATTGAACCTGTTTGTTTTCTTCCTTTGCATCTTTCAAGGGTACCGTTATCAATCCCTTTTCCTTCAACTCCTCATACTTCTTTTCCTGAACATCCATCAACCTGTTAAAGTTTATTTTCTGCACATTGTATCTTGCTATTAAATTTTCAAAACGAAACTTCTGGCTATACTTTTTGAATGTCACCTTTCTTAGCATTTTGATCAATTCTTTAACCCTCTGCTCGGTAAACTCAAGCTGTACATCAGGCATGTGTGCAAGTTCCCTGTTGTATTCAATTCTCAGCCTTTTAATCTCTCTCTCAAGGCTATCAAGCAAAACAGTCACTTTGTCCTTTTCCTCTATCATGACCACCTCTTTTTGCGGTTTTGCAAGATATATTTTAATACATTTTTATCCTTTTATTACCTTTTTATGGATAAAATCAACCACCCTGTCTCTTTCTCTCACTATCTCAACCTCAAAAAGGCTTTTTAAAAAGTTTCTCCCATACCACCTTTCTTTTAACCTTTTATCAAGAATGACAAAGACACCCCTATCACTCTCATCCCTGATCAACCTGCCGAGACCCTGTTTTAACTGCAGTACCGCAAGGGGTATTGCATACTCTTTAAACGCATTCTTTATTCTCGCTGCCTTTTCACTGAATATAGGGTCATCAGGTCTGTTAAAAGGCAGCCTGTCTATCACAATGCAAAGAAGATCCTGTCCCCTTACATCAATTCCTTCCCAGAACGAGAAACTTCCAACAAGAATCGCATTCTCACTTTCTCTGAAGTTATCAACAAGCAAGGAGGGTGATTCATCTCCCTGGACAAAAACATTAAACTCCCCGCTTTTTTTCAACAAAGAAGCAAACGCATTAACATTCTTCAAACTGGTGCACAACAAAAAGGTTCTTCCCCCCAATTGCTTCAACAAAGGCAAGATGTCCATTAGAGAAAACTTTACAAATTCCGGGTGATCCACAGACGGGATATCACGAGGTATATAAAGTATGGTATTTTCCCTGTAATTAAATACAGGGGGAATAATCACACCCTCTGAATGCTCAAGCCCCACGCTTTTTTTGAAAAAGGAGAGGTCATTATTCACCGACAATGTGGCAGAGGTAAAAACAGAACATGGGTAATACAGGTTCAACAGTTCTGCGAGATTTCTGGAAACATCCAGTGGGACCAGTCGAAAAACAGTGTTATTTCCTTCCACTTGATAGAAAGAAACAAAATCTTCATGGTGAACAAGCTCGGCAAAAGACACAAATCTTTCAGCCCTTTTCAGGAGACTATCCCTCATTTCAAATTCATCATTTTTCAACAATAAAAGGTCCTGCTTAATTTTCGTAAAAGTTTCCCTGATTAAAGAGATAAAAAGACTGTGCCTGTTATCAAGTTTACATACGCTTTTTTTCCTGTCAATACACCTATCTGCCTCCTCTATAATTACATCAAACTGCGAAACATACTTCAATTTAAGTTCCGATGGTAACTGATTAAAAAAAATGCTGACCATGTTTTTTGAAATAGAATCTCCAAATTGATAAGAGGCGATGGACTCAAATTTATGTGCCTCATCAACAATCAGAACATCAACGGGGGGAAGTATATTCCCAAAATCAGTGTTTTTCACTGCAAGATCGGCAAGAAGAAGATGATGGTTTACCAGGATAATATCTGCATCCTGACACCTTTTCCTTGCCCTGTAAAAGAAACAGGTGGAATAATGAGGACACTTTTTCCCTGTACAATAGTTTTTGTCAGCATTTATCCTCTTTACAATAACATCGCTTAAAGATATCCCCTCTATCTCTGCAAAATCACCCTTTTCAGTGTACTCAAGCCATGAAGATAAAATGGAAAAAAAGTCGTCCTCCTTTTTGCCCTTTACCCTGTTTTTCTCATTAAAATACCTCAAAAGACAAAGGTAATTCTGTCTTCCCTTTAAAAGTTCCACTCTAACTTTAACATTGAGCGCCTCGGAGACAAGCGGGATATCTTTTTCAAAGAGCTGGTGCTGCAAAACAATGGTTGCAGTTGAAATTATAGCCTTTTTTTTGTTTTTTAAGACTGGAACAAGATAAGCAATGGTCTTTCCCACCCCTGTTGGAGCCTCAATAACCGCTGAGGAAGACTCTAAAATAACCTCCTCCACCTTTTCTGCCATTAAAATCTGAGGCTCTCTTATAGAAAACCCATCTATGTGCCTGCTGAAGATCCCGTTTTTTTTAAAAAGCTCTCTCATTCACTTTTTTTAAGATTAGAAACATAATAAGCAAGCATTTCAAGCTGTGCCCTGAAATCTGCACAAACAGTTTTCACATTTGATGGAACAGCAATCCTTGCAGGGGTAAAATTCATTAAGCCGGAAACACCAGCCTTTACAAATGAATCGGCAACCTGTTGTGCCGCCCTTGCAGGTACAGCAATTATTCCTATATCAACTTCAAGTTCTTTAACCTTTTCAGGAAGCTCTTTAACATGGAAAATAGGGATATTGTTAACTCCGTACTTTCTTCCAACCTTCCTTGCATTGTTGTCAAACATGGCAACGATCCTGAATGTACCTTCATTGAACTTGGGGTAATCTGCAAGCGCCTTACCAAGGTTACCTGCCCCGGCAATTGCCACATTGTAAACCTTCTTCAACCCAAGAATGGTCTTTATCTTTTCAATGATCTCGTCAATATTGTAACCCACCCCCCTTTTACCAAAGGTACCAAAGTAAGAAAAATCTTTTCTTATCAGATCAGAATTCAGGTTAAACCTCTCTGCAAGTTCCTTTGATGACACAAAGTCGTAACCCTCTTCTTTTAACTGGATAAAACACCTTAAATAAAGGGTAAGCCTCTTTGCAACGACTTCTGAAACACAGGAACAATACTTTTTTAATTCCTTTTCATTCATATAAGCACCCTTGCCGCCATAACTGCAATTTTGTTTATACTCTGAGGGAAAAGACCAAAGTATATTACCCCAACCGCACAAACAGTAAGTAACACAAGACTTAACAGGTTGAATTTAAATTCATTTTCCTCCGGGTTTTCCTTCATGTACATCATAACAACAACCCTGAGATAATAGTAAACAGAAACAAGAGATCCCAGAATCCCTATTAAAGCAAGTATGTATTCACCTTTCACTATAAGGGACTTAAAAACATAAAACTTCCCAACAAACCCTATTGTTGCAGGTATCCCTGCAAGAGAAAACATAAAAATACTTAAAAGAAGCCCGAAAAACGGATATTTGTAACCAATCCCTCTAAGATTATCGTAATCTACAAAATCTATATCACCCTTTTTCAAAAGAGACAAACTGCCAAAAGCACCTATGTTTATTAAAAGGTAACCTGCAAGGTAAAAAAGTATTGCTGAAATACCTTCAACAGAAAAGGCCACTATTGCCATTAAAAGGTAACCTGCATGTGCAATAGAAGAGTACGCAAGCATTCTTTTCACAGAATTTTGAACAAGTGCCCCCAAATTACCAACAAGAACCGTTGCTATTGCAATGACAAACATCGCTTTATGCCACAATCCAAACATATCGGGAAACATAGCGTAAAGAACTTTCACAAGAATAACAATTGCAACAGCCTTTGGAGCAATGGACATAAATGCAGTTACAGGTGTTGGAGCACCCTCATAGGCATCAGGGGTCCACATGTGAAATGGTACCGCTGAAGCCTTAAATGCAATCCCCGATAAAATAAAAAGAAGACCAAGTTTAAAAAGGCTATCATCCTTGGTTGCAGTGAGTATCTCACGAAAAACAACACTTTGAGTTGCCCCATAGATCAAGGCAATACCAAATATAAAAAAACCGGATGCAATGCTACCAAGAACAAAGTACTTCAATCCGCCTTCAACGGACCTCTCTTTGTACCTGAAATAGGCAACAGCAGAGTAAAGTGGAATTGAGGTCAACTCAAGTCCTACGAATATGTTTATCAAATTTACAGTATTAAGCATTGCAAGCATACCCATAATTGAAGAAAGTATTATCGCATAAAACTCAGAGTGTCTGAAATCCTCTTCCCTCAAAAAACCTTCTGCAAGTACAAAAGAGGCAATGGCACATACAATTACCAGTATTGATAGGTAAAGGTTAAACAAATTATAGTGAATTGCTCCATTTAAATAATCGAGGCTGCGGTATGAGACCTTAGGCATAAGTTTTACAAAATAATAAAGATCTCCAAGAAGGAATATAGACGCAACAACCCCTGAAGTCTGCTTCCCATTCTCTTTCAAAACTCCCATCAATGAAAGAACTATAATCCCTGCAGTTAAAATCAGAAAAGGAGCAAGCATAAAGTAATTTATGGAAACATTCATCTTATACCCCCCTTACCTGCATCAATGAGCATTACAGTCTGTTTCGATTTAAAAATTCTTAAATAGTAATCAACAGACTTCTCCATTCTCCTGAAGAAAAACGATGGATAGATACCAATCCAGAATATCATTATCACAAGAGGGACAAGGTATGCTATCTCCCTTATTTTAAGGTCTTCAAGATTCTTATTTTCTTCAGAAGGCTCAGTATTAAAGAAAACCCTCTGATACATCCATAGCATATAAACTGCACCAAGAATTACCCCCGTTGCAGCGAACGCTGTGTAAATCCATGCATGTTGCCACGATGATTTAAAGGTACCCAATAAAATAGAAAACTCCCCCACAAACCCATTTGTAAGCGGAAGCCCTATTGAAGATAGAGTCACAATCATAAAAAATGTAGCATAAAGAGGCATAACCTTTGCTATACCACCATATTCAGAAATCAACCTTGTGTGCTTTCTTTCATATACAATTCCCACAAGTAAAAATAAAGCCCCCGTTGATATACCATGGTTTATCATCTGCAACATTCCACCCTGCATACCGTAAATAGTTAAGGCGAATAACCCTAACATTACATACCCCAAATGGGATACCGATGAATATGCAACCAATTTTTTAATATCCTTTTGAACCATTGCAACAAGTGCGCCGTAAATTATCCCGACAATTGCAAGAATAATGACATAAGGAGCAAACTTCACCATTGCGTCCGGAAACAACGGCATCGCAAACCTTAAAAAACCGTATGTTCCAAGTTTTAGCAAAACCCCTGCGAGTATTACAGAGCCTGCAGTTGGTGCTTCTGTATGAGCATCTGGTAACCATGTGTGAAATGGGAAAACAGGAACCTTGATGGCAAACGCAATTGCAAAAACAGAAAAAAGGTATATCTGCTCTTTCAAACTGAAGTGATACCCGTACAGTTTGAAAACATCAAATGTCCCCGCCACCCTATACATGTACATTATACCAAGCAACATCAGAAGGGACCCTGCCATTGTATAGATAAAAAACTTAATGGCAGCGTATATCCTTCTTTCTCCTCCCCACACTCCAATAATAAAGTACATTGGGATGAGCATTATTTCCCAGAAAACATAGAACAAGAAAAGGTCAAGGGCAACGAGTGACCCCAATATCCCGACCTCAAGCAGAAACATATTGATGTAAAAGGATTTAACCTTTTTTGTTATGCCTGAATAGGTTGAAAGAAAGATTATAGGCATCAAAAATGTGGTAAGAAGTATTATAAACAGGCTTATTCCGTCAATCCCTATAAAGTATTGAGAGTTGAGAAAATGACTTGCAATCCATTTACTCTTTTCAACAAATTGCAATTTATAAACCGAGTAATCAAAATCAAACAAAAGTTTCAAAGATATCAAAAAGTGGATAATAGAAAAGATAATTCCAAAAACCTTTATTCCCTTCTCAGCCCTTGAAGAGAAGAATAAAAGAATAAACACAGCCAATAAAGGGAAAAAAGTAACCAGACTTAAAAAACTGCTCTCAAACATACCAACCCCTCACCTAAAAGAAGATCCAGAATAGTACCAGAATCCCGCCAAGCATTGTCAATGCATAAACCTTAACAGCACCGTTTTGATACAAGGAATAAATCCTGCCAAAACACCTTGCAAGATAAGCAACCAGGTTCACTGTCCCATCAATAATAATGGTATCAATAAAAAGCCAGCAAAAATCACCGATCTTCTTAACCGGTCTTATGATTAAAGCAAAGTATATCTCATCAACATAGTACTTATTTAAAAGAATACTGTAAAAGTATGAGAATGTTTTTGCCAATTTACCTGGAACATCACTCTTCCCGGCATAAAGGGTCCTTGCAAAAAGCCAGCCTGCAATGGCACATAATATGGAAACATCCATCAAACCCCATTCAAGAGCAGAATTGTGCAGAAAATGGATACCACCTGTATTTTCAATTACAGGTTCAAGGTATTGTTCCAGCACATTGGGAAGTTTGAATATATGTGGGAAACCTATCCAACCACCAATAACAGACAGTACAGCCAGTGCAATGAGAGGGAAAGTCATCACGGAAGGAGATTCGTGAAGAGCCTCCTCCTCCCTCTTTGAGCCCCGGAATTCTCCAAAAAAAGTAAGGTAAACAAGCCTGAACATGTAAAAGGAAGTTAAAATTGCTGCAAATGCGCCTATTGCCCACAGAACCCTGTGGCTGGACGCAAAAGTCTTCCACAGTATCTCATCCTTTGAAAAGAAACCGGCAAAGGGTGGGAACCCGGCAATAGCAAGTGTTGCAACAAGAAATGTCCAGTATGTTTTAGGCATATACTTTTTTAAACCACCCATATTCCTTATATCCTGTGGGTCTTTATCGTGAATCCCTGCATGGTGAAAAGCATGGTGCATTGCATGTATAACGGAACCAGAGCCAAGGAATAACAAAGCCTTGAAAAAAGCATGCGTCAATATGTGGAAAAATCCCGCAATAAATGCCCCCACACCAAGTGCAAGAAACATGTAACCCAACTGAGAAACAGTTGAATACGCAAGTACCTTTTTTATATCGTTCTGCACCGTGCCTATTGTCGCAGCAAAAAGCGCTGTCAATCCGCCTATCCATGCTATTGTCAACATTGTAATTGGGGCAAGTTGAAAAACATAGTTCAACTTAACTATCATATAAACACCTGATGTAACCATTGTTGCAGCATGGATCAATGCCGAAACAGGCGTTGGACCTGCCATCGCATCAGGTAACCACACATAAAGAGGTATCTGGGCCGATTTACCCGTTGCGCCCAAAAATAAAAGAACAGTTGCAAGGGTGATTAACCCCATGCCATGCTCAGGTTTCAACCCTGCAGAGATTACAGCCTCCCTTATATGCTGGAATTCAAGGCTGCCAAACAGGGTAAAAAGAAAAAACATTCCAAGCATAAAACCAAAATCACCAACCCTGTTAACAATAAAAGCCTTTTTACCTGCATCAGATGCAACCTCTGTTGTGTAATAAAACCCTATTAAAAGATAAGAGCACAATCCAACCCCTTCCCATCCCACAAACATCAAAAGGAGGTTATCAGCAAGAACAAGGGTTAACATCATAAAAACAAAGAGATTAAGGTAAGCAAAATATCTCCAGTAACCCTCTTCTTCGGCCATATAGCCTATAGAGTAAACATGGATAAGGAAACTAACACCTGCTACCATCAGGGTCATGGAGCCTGAAAGTCTGTCAAAGAGATAACCAAAGTTTACGCTGAAATCCCCAATGTGTATCCATGGAAAAAGAACATTTCTTATTCCCTTTTCAGATAATTCCACGCTTGAATTCATCTGGAAAAAAATAACACAGGCAAGGAGAAAAGAAAACAATATCGCTCCACTTGCTATCACTCCTATTGTTTTTCTAGAAAGCCTCTTACCGAACAAACCGTTAATCAAAAACCCTATTAACGGGAAAACGGGGATCAACCAAACATAACCAGTCATATCCTTATCCCTTCAAAAGTTTTATTTCATCAACTTCAATGGTTTCTTTAAGTTTAAAATAAGCAACCACCAACGCCAATCCGACGGCAGCCTCAGCTGCTGCAATCGCAAAAATAAAAAATACAAATATCTGGCCATCAACATGTCCCATATATCTCGAAAACGCCACAAACAAAAGATTTACAGAATTAAGCATCAGTTCAATACACATAAAAATTGTAATTATGTTTCTTCTAATAAGTATCCCAACAACCCCAACCGTAAACAAAACTGCACTTAAAATTGCATAATCCAGCATTCCAACCATAATTACACCCTCTTCTTTGATAAGAAAACAGCGGCAACCATTGCTGCAAGCAACAGTATTGATATAAGCTCAAAGGGAATAAAATACTTTTTAAACATCACCCCGGCAATTGTTTCAACATTGTTTTTCATTCCCCCTACCGCACTCATTTTAGTATAAGAAAGAAGTATCTTGCTTTTAAGCATTGTAAGGTAGATGAAAACACCTATTAAGACCCCTCCCAAAACAGAAACGAATGTTACAAATCTGTTTCTCTTTGAGGGAGATTCCCTGTGCTGATTTAATAGCATTAGAACAAAGAGGAATAAAACAATTATTGCACCTGAGTAAACCACAAGTTGCATGGCAGCAATAAAAGGTGCAGACAGGGTGATGTACAACCCTGAAATAGCCGTGAAACAAAGAAGCAAAAACAGGCCACTTACAATAGGTCTGTCAGAAAGCACAACCATTACCGCCGCAAAGACAGCAATAAAACTCAGAATATAGAACGCTAACTGCATTTTATTCCCCACCTTCTCTTTTTGTTTTTATCAGGTCCTCAATACCTATAATTCCTGCCTCTCTTGATGTATGAACAATCTCATAATGGTTTGTGAGTACAATGGCATCTTTAGGGCATGCCTCCTCACAAAAACCGCAATAGATACACCTGTGAAGGTCTATCTGGAAGACCTTTGGTGCTTTCTCTTTAGGATGGTCCTTATCGAAGTCCTCCAGATCCTCAGGCTCAATGTATATAGCATCAGCAGGGCATGCTGTGGCACAGCAGTAACAGGCAACACATTTCAGGGTTCCGTCCGGATAGGTATTAAGCCTGTGTAATCCCCTGTACCATTCAGGTATATCCTCTTTTTTTCTGTCTGGATACTCAATGGTGTACCTTTTAGATGGGGGTGTAAAAAGTGTCTTAAAAAAGTGTGAGATAGTTATGTACATCCCCTTAAAAACAGCGGGAAGGTAAATTTTGTCCCACCAGTTTAACCTAACATCTTTCTTTAATGCCATCTTTTAACCCCCATAAGCGTAAAACAATGCAACAATAACAAGGTTTATCAGCGAAAGAGGTAGCATAACTTTCCAGCCAAGCCGCATCAATTGATCGTACCTGAACCTTGGCAGGGTCCATCTAACCCAGATAAAGCACCACAGGACAAAAAGAAGCTTTATAACAAATGCCACTACTGAGCCAATTACCGTTGAATCAAGAATGGGAAAGTGCCAGCCACCAAGGTAAAGGGTAACAAAAAGCCCGGATGCTGTAATCATGTTCGCATACTCTGCAAGGAAAAACATGGAGAATTTCATACTCATATACTCTGTGTGGTAACCAATAATCTCAGATTCTCCCTCTGCAAAGTCAAAGGGAAGCCTGTTTGTCTCAGCAAACATGGATACAAAGAAAACAATTGCCCCGATGAATTGGGGAACTATATTCCATAACCCGTTCTGGGCTTCAATAATTCTGTCAAGCCTTAAACTCCCGGCTGAAATAACAACTCCTACAACAGCAAGTGTCATTGCAAGTTCGTAAGAAATGACCTGGGCGGATGCCCTCATTGCACCAAGAATTGACCACTTATTGTTAGATGCCCAACCACCGATTATTATTCCGTAAACACCCATACCGGCAAGGGCAAAAATGTATAAAACACCTATGTTGGTATCCGGCGGCAATATGCTCAAAAAATACTGTATCCCATTCTTTACAAAGGGTTTACCAAACGGTATTGCGGCAAAAGTCATTGTTGCAGGGATAAAAGAGATAACCGGAGCAATTGTGTAAAGTACTCTGTCAACATTAAGGGGCAAAACATCCTCTTTAAAAAACAATTTTAACCCATCAGCAAGGGGCTGGCCCAATCCGAATATCCTGATTTTACCAAATAGTGCCACCCTGTTTGGTCCGACCCTGTCCTGAATAAATGCAGCACCCCTTCTTTCAGCCCATGTGGCAAGAGCAACAAGGGTTAAAACCGCAACAAATACAACAACAACCTTAAAAACCATAAAAGTCTGTGGATTCAACAAACCTTCCATCATAATTCAAACCCTTCCGTTCCTAACCTGTTATAATCAAGTTCAATATTTAACTGTTCTTTTGCAAATACGGCCAACAACTCTTCCTCGCTCTTAAAATTAATATCCAGAAAAAACCATAGAGGTTTTGAAAGATACATGTAATCAACACCTTTATGTGACCTTTGAACAAGGTTTTTGGCATTTATGTAACAACCATTTTCCTCAATAAAAATAGGTGCGGGAAGAACAAGGTTTGCATTGCGACCAAATTCTGAAAGTACAGGCTCAAAAACGACAGAAAAGGTTGACTTTTTAAGAACGCTTAAAATCCTCACCTCGCTCTTTGAATGAATTTTACCCACATTGTGCAAGAATAAAGCAAAATCATAATCTATCTCTTCAATTTCAGATACCTTTGGCAGTTTCATCAATTTTAACATCCTGTCGTTAGGAGATTTCTTCTCTTCTATAAACAGCGCGGGTTCAGGCAGATCCTTTCTGAAAGAAGACGGCCTGAACACATCAAAACCTCTCTCTCTGGCAAAAAGGTAAGCAGCATAGTTTTCCTCAATAGAATGAAGAGGGGAAAGAATCACAACCCCTTTTCTAACATTTGCTTTCTCCTTAATCAGAGACACAGCATTTTCAACTGTTATCTCCTCTCCCTCTAAAACAGGCACTTTCACCCTCGATTCCCTGTCATTGTACAGTTTATATGAATATCTGCCCTCATCACAGATAAAATACTGACCAAGTTTCGGGTTTTCTGCAGTATGTATTCTAACTATCTCATCATCATCTCCATCAAGCAACTGTTTTCTATTGGAAACATCGACATAGATATTGCAACCTGCAGAACAGCCCTGACAGATGGCCTTAACCTTTTTAGTAAACCAAACCCTTTTTTTGAACCTGAACTCGTTTAATCCAAGTGCTCCAACGGGGCAAATATCTGAGATGTTGGACGCAAATGGGTTATTGTCAAGGCTCTCAGGATCAACGCAGGTGATATAGGTATGAGAACCCCTCTCAACAGTTGTTAATTCAAAAGTTTTAGTAATTTCACTTAAAAACCTGACACACCTTGTGCAAAGAACACATCTGTTTGGATTCAGGTATATCTTTTTGCTAATCTTCTGTACTTTATGCCTTTCTTTAGGGAATTCATACCTTGACCTTTGAGCACTGTATTTAAAGTAATAATCCTGTAATTTACATTCACCTGATTTGTCACAGATAGGGCAATCAACAGGGTGATCAAGAAGAATGAACTCCAATACCCCCTTTCTTGCCTCTTTTACTATCTCTGAATCAGTATAGATCTCCATACCATCAGAAACCCTCGTTGAGCAGGCTGTCATCGGCTTTGGCATACCTTTTACCTCAACGAGACACATTCTGCAGTTCCCTGCTATTGAAAGTGCGGGATGATAGCAATAATGGGGGATGTCAATCCCGAACTCCTTAGCCACTTCAAGTATTGTTTTCCCTTCCTCAACCTGATATTCTCTATCGTTTATCTTAACAGTAATCATAACCCCACCTAAAATATCGGTATTTTATTGTCAACCATGCACTTTTTGTGCTCAATATGATACTCAAATTCATCCCTGAAACGCTCAATAGCCCCTTTGATACACAGAACAGCCGCATCCCCCAGGGGACAGATGGTTCTTCCCATAATGTTTTTGCAGATGTCAAGGAGAAGGTCAACATCTCCCTTCTTACCGTTTCCATCCTCTATCCTTTTCATTATTTTATACATCCAGGGAGTCCCCTCTCTGCACGGGGTACATTGCCCGCAGGATTCATGGGCATAGAATCTGGCAAGCCTGGTAAATGCCTCAACAATACAGGTATCCTCACTCATAACCACTATCGCCCCAGAACCCAGCATTGAACCCACTTTTTTTAAGGAATCAAAATCCATTGGTATATCAAGGTGTTCAGGGCCTAAAACCGGGGCAGAAGAGCCACCGGGAATAACAGCCTTCAATTTTTTCCCGCCAATTATTCCACCGGCATGCTCGTAAATTATTTCTCTTAAAGGGGTACCCATTGGCAATTCAAAAACACCAGGATTGTTTACATGCCCGCTTACAGCAAATATCTTTGTACCGTTGTTTTTATCAGGACCTATGGTTAAAAACCAGTCGGCACCCCGTCTTATAATATCCGGAACACAGGCTATGGTTTCCACATTGTTCACTGTTGTTGGTTTTCCAAAAACTCCATACTGAGCGGGGAAAGGTGGTTTGAGCCTTGGTTTTCCAGTTTTCCCTTCAAGAGAATTGATCAAACCTGTCTCTTCTCCGCAAATGTAAGCACCTGCACCAAGGTGTATATACAGGTCAAAATCAAATCCAGAATCAAGTATGTTTTTCCCTAAAAACCCCTGATTGTATGCCTCATCAATTGCCTTTTGTACTGTTTTTGCAACAAATTCAAACTCTCCTCTTATGTAAATGTAACCTACACTTGCTCCTATAGCATATCCCCCAATAACCATGCCCTCAACAAGTTGATGGGGGTTTTCGCTCATAATATATCTATCTTTAAATGTACCGGGCTCCCCCTCATCCGCATTGCAGACAAAGTACTTTTGCCCTTCGCCTTTAGGCATAAAACTCCACTTCAAACCGGTGGGAAATCCTGCACCGCCTCTTCCTCTCAAATTGGAGCGTTTAACCTCTTCAATTATCTCATCAGGGTTCATTGACAGGGCTTTCTTCAAACCCTCGTATCCACCCAGTTTGATATAATTCTCAATGTTACGCACTTCAGGGTCAATCAGGTGTTTGAAAAGTACAATTTCAGACATCAAGCTCCCCCTTTCTGAGGGATTCAATTAAATCCTCAACCTTTTTTTCGTCTAAATTTTCAAAATATGTTTCATTAACCTGAATAACGGGTGCAGTTCCACATGAACCAAGGCACTCAACCTCTGTAATGGTAAACATGCCATCATCAGTAGTTTCTCCCGGTTTAATGCCAAGAATTTCCTCCAATTTGTCAACAAGCCTTCTTGCACCAAGTAAAGAACATGAAATATTTGTGCAAACCTGCAGGTGATATTTCCCCACAGGTTTTTTATTAAACATGGTGTAAAAAGTTGCCACATTTAACACATGAGCAACTGGAAGATTAAGGGTTTCTGCAACAAGTTTAATAACATCATCCGAAACATAACCAAACCTATCCTGAGCATAGTGTAAAAACGGAAGTGTACAGGCCGTATTGTTCGGATACCTCTCCCTTATCTTTTCAAGGGCTTTCATATCGTTTTCATCAAATCTTAACGCCATACTTCCCCCTACCTGTCCAGTTCACCTGCAATGATGTTTAAACTACCCAAAATCGCAACCGCATCCGCAATCATGTGACCTTTAACCTGCTCATCAAATGAAGAGAAAATCGGAAAACAGGGAGGCCTTACCCTGATCCTATATGGTCTTGCCTCTCCATCGGACACTATGTAAAAACCAAGTTCCCCGTTTGCCGCCTCTGTTGCAGAATATATCTCTCCTGCAGGAGGTTTTATTCCTTCCATAATCAACTTCATGTGACAGATAAGCCCTTCAATTGTGTTGTAAACCTCTTCTTTTGGAGGGAGTGCAATTTTCGGGTCATCAACAATAACAGGCCCCTCAGGTAAGTTTTCAATTGCCTGTTCAATAATCCTTACAGATTGCCTCATCTCTTCCACTCTGACAAGGTATCTGTCGTAAACATCACCCCTTGTGCCCACCGGAATCTCAAACTCATAATTTTCATAACCAAGGTAAGGCTGAACCTTTCTTAAATCCCATTCAACACCACAGGCTCTTAAACAGGGTCCTGTGTATCCATAAGATATAGCCTCTTCTGCCGGAAACTCCCCTATCCCTCTCGTTCTGTCGTACCATATTCGGTTTCTTGTCAACAATGCTTCAAGTTCATCAATCGCTTTTGGAAACTCTTTTATAAATTGCCTTATCAATTCAATTGTCCTGTCATCAAGATCTCTTTTTACACCACCTATTCTGGTATAAGATGTTGTAAGTCTCCCTCCGGTCATCCTTTCAAAGATGTCGTAAATAAATTCCCTGTACCTGAAAAGATAAAGGAACGCGGAAAATGCACCAATGTCAACAGCGTTTATCCCAACACAAACGATATGATCCGCTATCCTTCCAAGTTCACAGGCTATAACCTCAATTACCTGCGCCCTTGGAGGAGACTGGATCCCGAGCAATTTCTCAACGGCAAGGGTGTAACCAACATTGTTGTTTATGGAAGAGGTATAGTTCATCCTATCTGTAAATGGGATAAACTTTTGATAAGTCCTGTTCTCTCCAAGTTTCTCAACACCTCTGTGCAGATACCCTATCCTTGTTTCGCTCCCGACTATGGTTTCCCCCTCTAATTCCAGTATTATGTGCAAAGTACCATGAGTGATGGGATGAGAGGGCCCCATATTCACTATCATCCTCTCAGTTTTAATATCCAGCTCTTTTTTTATATTAGTCATGGCAGTGTAAATTATCTCCTTCCAGAGGATACTCTTTTCTTAAAGGGTGGCCATCAAAGCCTTCCCACATGAGAATCCTCTTTAAGTTTGGATGGTTTTTAAACCTGATACCAAACATATCGTAAACCTCACGCTCATACCAGTTTGCCGTTTTATAAAGTGAAGTCACAGAGTCTATTTCAGGCCAATCATCCTTTAATGGAACCTTTACAATTAATCTCATATACGGCTCCATCGATAGCATGTTATATATAACCTCAAACCTATACTCTTTATGAGGATAATGAACTGCCGTAAGATCAATTAACATGTTAAATCCGTTTTCTTTCAAAAAGGTTAAAACATCAACAATCTTTGCCGGATCTTTGAGAATTAAAAAGGTTTCCCCTCTTAATCCTTCCTGAAATTCAATTGAATCACCGAAGTATCTGGTCAGCAGGCTCATAATCTGTTTCATGGCTTATCTGCTCCAATCTTTTATAGAATTCTTCTATTCTTCTTTTTCTATCAAGTAAGGATTCACGCTCAACAATCCTCTGTATCTCCATAAGGCCTTTAATAAAGGCCTCAGGTCTTGGAGGACACCCATTAACATAAACATCCACCGGGATAACCCTGTCTATGCCCTGCTGAACTGCATACGATCTAAAAAAACCACCTGAACACACACAGGATCCAACAGCCATAACCCACTTTGGCTCAGCCATTTGAGCATATATCTTTCTCAACACAGGAACCATCTTCCTTGTAATTGTTCCCATAACCATCATTAAGTCGCTTTGCCTTGGCGAAAACCTCATTGCCTCTGCACCAAACCTTGAAAGGTCAAAGTGGGATGCCTGAACGGCCATAAATTCAATAGCGCAGCATGCGGTTCCAAATGGCATGGGCCACAAAGACCATTTTCTCGCCCAGTTAACCGCTTTTGAAAGCTGGGTGGTAAAAATGGTATCACCTAAAGCCTTTTCTATTCCCATTCCAGGGCTCCTTTCCACCATACATAAAAATAACCTGCAAGAAGAACAAACACAAAGAAAACCATCTCAATAAGCACAAATCTGCCTGTTGAGATATACTTCCTGTAAATAACCGCCCATGGGTACATAAAAGCAATCTCAACATCAAAGAGTATAAACAGCATGGCGATAACAAAGTATTTTACAGAATACCTTCTTCTCGCATCTTTCTGAATCAAAGGGGCACCGCACTCGTAGGTATCAAGTTTTCTCTCATGAGGCCTTTGGGGACCAAGCAAATAGGATAATCCAACCATGACAATTGCAGTTATTACTGAGAGACCAAGAAGTAAAACTATAGGCTGGAAAAGAGCAACCTGTTCCATATTGTCTCCCTTTACTGTCTGAATTTGCCGTAAAGTTTCTCGTAAGTTTTCAAAGCCTTTTCAAGCTCAGCCTTGTCGCTCTCATAACTTGCAGGATACCTTCCTGTTTTCCTTTTTATCTCCTCAGCCTTTCTTATCCTTCCTTTCAATGTCATAATCCTGTTTGCAAGTTTTCTCTTATTCTCCTGCTCTATCTGTTTGTTTTTCTGCTCTATTTTTATGTTTTCTTCAAACTTTGCAATAATGTCGTTTGCCTCCTTTAGTTTCTTTTTTAAAGCCCTGTCGTGTGGGAATTTCCTTAATCCTTCCCTGATGGTTTTTAATGCAACTTTGCACTTTGAAAGGTTGTTTTCCTTCTTTCCAATGGCAAGCTGGGCTGTTGCAATGAAGTTGTATATCAAAGTGTTGTTCATTCTGTTTTTTACCTTTAAAAGATACGGTAAAGCCTTCTTATATTCCTTGTTTCCCATATATGCAGAACCAAGGCCAAACAGTACCTGCCCATCATTGGGGTACTTTTTGTACAGACTTGAAAAAAGGTTTATCGCTGTAGCATACTGTTTTGCTCCAAGGGAAGCATTTGCGAGATTAAGCAACAATTTCTTGTCACCGGGGAAATACTTTAAACCTTTATTAGCAACATCAACCGCTTTCAGGTAATACCTCTTTTTGCTTTTCTCATCCCTGACCTTTCTTCCCTTATTTAAAAGCGCATCGGTCAACAGATAGTAAGTTGCCTTTGATCTGGGGTAAATCTGCATCGCTTTAGTCAATGCCTTTATTGCACCATCAAGGTTGTTATTGTGAATGTAAGCCAATCCCAATTCAAACCAGGCAGAAGGATTTTTAGGATTGATCCCCGTTGCATTCTTTAAATCAACAACGGCTTTGGATGAATTTTTCAACTTATTTTCACATTTACCCCTGATATAGTAAAACATTGCCTGAAATTCAGCAGGGGATTGAGGAATGTATTTTGAACACAACCTTATAGCATCTTTGCATTTACCAGAAGAAGCAAGAACCTGTGCTTCAAGAACCTTCACTTTTGGCAATTCAACCACTTTTTTATCAGATTTCATTGCAGCATTTTCCGCCATTCTAAGCATCTCAAGTGCTGATTTATAATCCTTTAACCTGTAATAGCACATCGCAGCCATGTAAGAGGGAAAGTACCAGTAACTGTACTTTTCAGCATCGACCTGAAACTCTTTCAATGCCTGCCTTATCTTTCCCTGTTTGTAAAGTTTGTAGCCTAATTTGTAATTAGCATTCACAAAGTTAACACTAAAAACCAAAACCAAGAAAAAAATCAGCACTCTTTTCATAGATTCACCTCACCTTTATTTTTTGGTAGATTTTGATTTCAAGATCTCTTTAAAACTCTCTGAAAGTTTCTTGGAAAATTCTTTTCCCTCAATCTCCGCAAGAGTAAATAAAATATGATTGGCAAAATCAATCACCACTTTTTTTTTGGCAGGATTATGTTTTAATCTTTTTAGAGATTTTAAAAATTCATTTTCAATTTTCTCGGAAAAACCGGGAATAGAAACAGTAAAATCCAGTGCAACCTTTTTCAATTGAACCATTTTTATATATAAAGGGGACTTCGACAGCATGTCCTCCTTAGTTTCTTTCCTGGGAACATAATTGGTCAATGTTTCATAGGGAAGTTTGGAAATCATTGCCAGTCCGTTCACAATTAACCCGTAAACCAATTTTGCAACCACAAAGGGGGTTAATCCACTTTTCTTTGCTATGTCCCGAATATTTGATTTGCCATCGATGTATTTCAGAATTTCCAATTCTGATGTGTTTAGTGTTTTTGAAGAGTTCGGGTTATCAATTAAAACCGGATAATAGCCAAGTGAAGGGATCTTCTTTGACAAAACCCTCCATTCATCAAGCCTCCTTGCCGCTTCCATCAGAAGGCTTGTAAGATTTGATTTAACATTTTTTGGATAACTTTTGTCAACCTTCCCCACCTTGAAAAAACCTTCAAGCCATATAGCTATTTCAAAAACAGCCTCATCACCTTCAAGATTATCCGTTTTCGCATATACAAGATTGCCATCAATAAGGACAACCCTTCCCTTTTCTCCATCTTTGTTCATAAAATTTATGATACATGTTTCTCCTGCCATATTGGCAAGTTGTAATATATCCGGAAGTTTTAATTCGCTAAGATTCCCCTCTAATATCATGTTAACCTCTAAAGATTGATAAATGGGCCCGCAAAAGCGGGCCTCTATTTATCTTGAATAATTGGTCTTTAATCTAAACCTTATGGTAAGTGTCATAATAACATCAACAGGGTGCCCTCTCAATTTTCCGGGAGTAAATTTTAACTTTTTCACCGCATTAATGGCAGCCTGCCTGAAGAATGGGTAATTCCTCAGATTTCCAGCAACAACCTTAACATCTCCAACAGTTCCATCCTTTCTCAAAACAGCCTGAACAATTATTGTCCCCTGTAAACCAGCCTTTTTACCAAGTTCTGGATAAACAACATTCGACATCAACTGTTTAAGATTATATTTGGGCTTTTCCAGTCCTATAGTTGCTTCACTGACAGGACCTGTTGGTACCGGAGGTTCATCAGGAAGATCCCCCACCATGTACTCTGAATCAAGGGTTTCAGGCGTATCCTGCTGCACATTTGTTTCAATTGGAACAACCGGTTCAGGTTCATCAGGTGTTGGATCCGGTATAGGTATCTTTTTTACCTTTTTCTGGATCTGCAATTGCTCAAGTTTTTGCTCTGGTGGAGGCGGTAAAACAATTCTTGTAACCTTTCTTTCAGTCTTTTTCTCTTCAACTATTTGCTTGGATCCAAAATCAGGCATCTTGATCCAAACAAGAGCAAGGTGAAAAATAAGCGCTATCAACAGAGCAATCTCAAAATACTTCTTATCCTCATTGTACTCCGCAAGATAATCACTTATCAGTGAATGATCGTCGATCATCTCAGGAGTATTGTTTTTTAATTCTTCAGCCATAATCTCCCCCGCTCTTTTAATATCCCCAGGCTTCAAGATCAGAGGATGTCGGGATTGTTATGGTCAATCCTTTATCCGCTGGCAGACGCCCTTCTTTAGCAACCTGCTCTTCAACCTGCTTCAATGTATCAAGCACAGCAATCATCGCCTCGTAATTTGCTTCAGGGTTTACATGGATTATTATTGGTTTTTTATAGTTTCTGGAAACCTTACCGTAAACATAGTCGTAAAGAAACTGGGTATCCCTGATTGACCTTGGTTCCTTCTGGTCAACAGAATAAGTGCCATCAGCATTGATTTTAATATAGATTGATTCTTCTTTCTCCACCTGCTCTGTCTGGTCTTTATCCTGCTGAGGCAGAATGTGCTCAATACCTTTGGTTGCACTGATAACTGTGGTTAACATAAAGAAAACTATAAGAAGAAAAGCAATATCTGCCATTGATGCGGTCGGGATTTCAGGCTGCTCTTTTTCTTTTTGCAATTTCATAGCCACTCTCCCTTACTGCCCTTTGGTTTTTAATTCAGTCAAAAACTGTAAATTCTTAACCCTTGCCTGTTGCAATTGCTCCAATATCTTATCAATCACATGCCACTTAACCCTCTTATCAGCCTTCAAAACAACATGCTGCTCCGGGTCTTTAGACATCAGATCAACTGCAAAAGACAGAACATCCGACGCATCAATGGGATGGGTATCCTCTTTCCCATCTGATACCTTTATGTATCCATCTTCAGTTACAACTATAAAAGCAGAACCTTTTACCACTTCACTCCTTACAACAGACGCAGGAAGTGTGAGAACAGTTTTATCAACCTGAAAAACTGTGGTTATCATAAAGAACACAATTAGAAGGAAAGCAATGTCTGCCATTGAAGCCGTAGGGATGTAAGCCTCAATTGTTTTTGTTTTTCTTAGTTTCATTGCTTATCCTTTCTTACTGTAAAGACTCTATTTCTCCGAAAGTCTCCAGTAAAACATTTGATGCAGATTCTATCTCTCTTATAAACCCTGCAATCAATGAAGTGTAATAGTTGTAAAACATCAAAACAGGCACAGCAACAATAAGACCACCTGCAGTTGTAATCAAAGCCTCAGAAATACCTTCAGCAACCTTTCCAGGATCATTTAATTTTGACATAGCATCAAAAGATTGAATCATACCGGTAACTGTACCAAGGAAGCCAAGCATCGGTGCAAGGTTTGCAACGGATGCAAGAATTCCAAGACCCTTTTCAAGCCTTGCAATTTCGTGGATTGCAGCGTTTTCCATTGCTTTTTCTATCTCTTCCTGGGGTCTTCCAAATTTAAGCAACCCTGCCTTTAAGATTGATGCAATGGGGCTTCTGTACTCTTCACAGAGATCAATAGCAGCCTTGATGTTCTTTTTCCTCAAAATTGCTTTAAGCCTGCCAAGAAACTCTGAAGTGTTTATCCTTGCCTTGTAAAGGATAAAACCTTTATAAATGATAACAACCAGTGCCATAATGGAAAAAAGGGCAAGAACATACATAATCGGTCCGCCTTTATCCATGTATTCCATTAATCCATTTGTAAATGCTCCCACGATTTACCTCCTTATCATTTTTGTTTAGAAAAACATTTTAATCTTTTTTTGATTAAAAAACTTTCTACTCACCTCCCTTTAATCTTTTATTCAAACATAAAATTTTTATCACAATAGCAAACTAAATTCAAGTTATTATATTTCCCTAAATCTTTTTTCATAAGTTAAAAGTTCTATTTTGTTTTTTTCTCTGTTTTGCTTTTTGGGACATCTTTGGGCCAGATTTTTGAGTACAGGATCCCGTTATCAGAAAAATAAAGAACCACCTTTTTCTTTAAATTGGGTTCCCTGTAAACCCATGCTATAACTGTTCTTCCATATTTATCTTTTTGTTTCACCTTTTCAAGAGGGTATCCAATTAAAGCCTGCACTTCTTCCATTGTCATTTTCTTTTTAATTTTCTTAAATTCATCGTATGTTAAAAATTCCCAATCGTTTATCTTTTCCAATAGTTTCTTGGCATCTTCATTGTCTGGTGAAAATTCAAGTACATTCTCAACCATCTCTTTTGCCTTTGAATACTTGCCCCTCTCTATCCAACCCTGTGCATAGTAAAGTTGAACAAAATCCATCATTTTGTTAGCCTCAGCATTGTTTGGATCCACATCAAGAACCTTTTTAGCAGCATTGTAAAGCTTCTGAATTGTGTCATCTTTTTCTTTTTTTGTTTGAAGTTGATCAAACTGTGATTTTAAATCCTTCATGGCCTTAAGGTTCCTGGCAAGCTCCTCTTGATTTACCTGAGTTTTTTTTGTCTCTTCTTTTTTCTTTGCCTCCTTTTTACCCCCGCACCCTATCAAACCGGTAGTAAGGACAAAAACCAAGACCAAGTAAAAAAACCTTTTCATGTTGCCTCCTTTTAAGATACATCTCAATTTTACTATACACCATTTAATCCGCTTTTAAAACCCTTTAAGTATCCCTTTTTTGTTTTTAAAAATGAAAAAACTCATTTTTTAATTTGATCTTTTTTCGTATTCCTTAGCATTGTGGTAAAGTTTAAACTTCGCACCACTTTTAATTGTTCTTCCATCTCTGACAATTACCTCAACCCCACCTTTTATCATGGAACTGACGGATTTAAGGTTAACCTTAGCGTAAAGGAAACCAAACTTCATCTCGGCGGGCTTCACTTCAACAAATACGCTGTGTTCAGTAATAAGATGCCTGAACTTATCCTCAATAAAGGCTTTTAAAATTACACATTTCCCATCTTTAGAAAGCCTTATTTCCTCTATATCTCCAATCTTTACACCTCTACACATAACCGGGGCCCCTTCTTCAATGGTTTTGATCTCGTCAGTTATAAGGTATATTCTTAACCCCATTTTAAATACACTATCAACGGGATTAACCCCCGCAAGTTTAAGGTTTCTCACAGGCTTCCCTCCCCTTTCGCAGGCAACCTCAAGATACGGTGACATGATTGAAGAAAGGTTTTTAACCTCACCCACCCTGATCACAGGTGTTTTAAGGTAAAATCTGGCTCTGTCCGTTAATAGATATGAATAATTTTTCGCAATGTAAACGGTTAACTTTACCAGATCTTTTTTGATTTTCACACATTTCACCTTTCCAACCACCACTCCAAGGTAAACTACTGGAGAGTTTTCTTTTATGCCATAAGCCTTTTTCATGGATAAAAATCCCTGAACATATTTCTCTTCTTCCAGTTCTTTTTTAGAAAAGAGTTTGTACTTCTTTAGCGGCTTTGAATTACTTTTCAGATTACTTTTTATTAAAATACAGCCCCTTAAAAGAGAAGACAATGGCCCTGTTTTAATATCTATACCCTTTATGCCTATATGCACATCAATCCCGGATGCCCGGTAAAACACGGTTGAAGTGTTTATCAATGAAGAGTATCTTTTTTCTATAAACACTTTTAAAACAAACCTGCCTTTACCAGGGTAATCAATTTGAAAGACCTTTCCTATCGGAAGCCCTTTGTAGTAAATCTTCATGCCCCTGTAAATACCCTCAATGTCACCTGTAATAAGTTTTGTTTTTAACCCATTTCCGGTTTCAAACATGTAATCTTGAGCCTGTTTTCTATTTGAAAATACCGGGAACAAAAGGTGTTTCGAGGGTTTCCTGTCTAAAGTAATAAACTCAAGCCCCTCCAGGAGTATTGATTTTAAAGAAGGTACATCAACATCTATTCCCTCAGGTGATAAATTGACTTTTATACTCTTTTTTTTGTAAAAAACTGCGTCTTTTTTAAAGAGGTAGCGGTATCTATCGTAAATTACGGCTCTATACCTTTCAGCGTTGTTTACAGATAAAACTTCTCTTACCTCTCCAACCACATTGTTCCCATAAAATATTAATTCGCCAGGGTAAAGAGCATGGACCATCCTTGAATCAAGGATTATATTCAAAGCGTTTTTGAAAGGTTTAAGATGGTGTAGTTTGTAGGTGTCCCCCTTTCCGCCCTTTTCGTTGTAGAAAGCAAATTCGATATGGGTTCCTCTTAAAATTGAAAAGAGGGAAGGGTTTTTGAATGATAATCTTTCAATCCAGAAAACAGACCTGTATTTTAAATACTTCTGGTACCTTGTTTTCATCCTGACATAAAAAACTCTCGTATCCTTCTCCACATTGTAGGTAGAATTTATCACTTTACCTGCGACTTCTCCTTTGTAATAAACAAGTTTAAGGGGAGATTGAACAAGATGAGCCCGGTTTAAAACCAGTTTGATTACCTTCCTCGAATACTCTATCTCACTTTTTGAAGAGTAAAGGTAAAACCCTTTGTTGTTGCAAATTGCCCTTTTAGTTGAAGAATTGGTTAACTCACAAACAGGAGTTGAATTGTCTGGAGAATCAAACTCAATCCCACCAAAGAAAAAGTTTAAGGCATTGTTAACCCTGATCTTGAGATCCGGAAGGGAGGCCTTGATATCAAGTGGAGAGATCTTCCAGAAATGGCTGTTCACTTTTACAAGGTTAGAAAACCTGTTGTCTATGGAAATAATATACCTGACCTCTTTTCCTTCCAGTGACTTTCTTGCTATGTTTCCAACTATAAAATTTTTAAATAGAACAGGAGCCCCCTCAATCAATGAGCCGTCTTCACTGAAAAGTTTAAAGTATGTTACATTGGTTTTCGGTTCCTCTTCATAACCGTTAAATTTTCTCTGTTTCTTTAATGTTTCGAGTTTTAAAGGGTCTTTTGATGCAGGAGAAAACTCTATGTATGTACCAGAAAAAAGCGTGGATAAACCGGTAAACTCAGTTGGTTTCAACTTTGGACTGACCTTCCAGAACCTTGCCCCTTCCGTTAGATACTTTGCAAAACTCTTTTTTATCCTCGCCGTTATTACAAACCTGTCAAGATTATAGGGGTCCACCGCAATATCTTTCACAACACCAATTAAAATTCCCCTGTACTTTATCGGGGTTTCATCCTGCTTAAAACCCCGTGCATCTTTAAAAATTATTGTTACTGTTTCGCCCATTTTTGAGTACTCGTTAAAAAGCATAATTGCAGAAAGAATGATTGCAATAACAGGGATAACCCAGATAAGATAAATAGTTGATCTCTTTTTAATTAAAGGTTTCATCTTTTACTCCAGTACATTTTTGTATCAAAACTTTTTGTAGCAAGAATGGTGCATATAACCACAAGGGCAAACGGAATCACCGCAGGCCCCGGTTTTGCAAAGGCAATAAATCCGTATTGAACAAGCGAACTCATCAAAGCAACAACAAAAACATCAAGCATTGACCATTTCCCTATAAACTTAAGAATCTGATACAGGTAAATGCTCTTCAATTTCAACTCTTCAACATCAAGGTGATAGACAAGCAACAGAAAAACAATCCCAACAATTTTAACTATGGGTATAAGTATGCTTGCAACAAATATAACCAGAGCCACAAAATAATCGCCATGTATAAAAAAATAAACTATCCCTGAAAAAATAGTGTTACTTTCAACTTTACCCAGGCTTCCCGTTGTCATCATTGGAAGCATATAGGCGGGAAGCATAAAAAAGACCGCTGCCAGCGAATATGCCCAGGTTTTAAATACAGAAAATTTTACACTTCTATCCACTTTCAAGTCCTCTGTTATAGTACAATTCCCCTGCATGTAAACATTGATCCTTTCCACAGAAAAACATCACATCCTCAGGGTTAAACCACTGAACCGAAACATAAAATGTTGAAAGAAAAAGTATAAAAACAATGGTACCATACCCTATCGAAATTTCAGCAATGCTTTTAAGTTTTATTATCGCAATGAAAATCCCTACAAGGTAAACCTCTGCCATATTCCACATACTTATATTTTCGTATAAATAAAGAAGTTTGAACACAAAAGGGGTTATTATCCCCAACCTCACTGCAAAAACAATGGTTATTGTTAAAATCAGCATTGTGTAAGGTATAACGATGACACTCAAGCCAAGTATGAAAGCGGTGAGGTATCTTCCTGATTCAATCAAATGACCCAGCCCTGAAATAAAAGTGGTGCTCCTTTCTATTCCCATTATCTTTATTGAAATAAGGGGCATATTTAACATCCAGAAAAAAAGTATAAGGCTTGTGAGAGATATAAAAAAAACATACTGAAATGGCTGACCCTTTCTATAAACAAGGCTGTGACATACGGGACAAATATAGTGGGTATCAAGTTTTATTTCATCAATCTCAATCTTTGTCCCACAATACTCACATTGTTTTATAACTCTCATATATTTTTTATTTTAGCACAGATTTTATGCACCGTTATTTAACAAGCCAAATATTCTTCTGAAGGTCTGAAAGAAACCTTCCCCCTTCATCCGTTACCACAATTATTTCCTCAATTGTTGCAACGCCATATCCCTCGATTCTCACCCTCGGTTCAAGGGTGTAAACCTGATTCTTCTCAATCTTTTTGTAAGGAAGTTCCCCGTACCTGTCCCATTCAGGGGCAAGTAATCCTCCTCCATCATGGGCAGCCCTTCCCACCTGGTGCCCAAGGGCATGGGGATATTCGTTAAAACCCCTTTCAGTAATAACATTTCTTGCAATAGCATCTATTTCCCTGCCCTCCATACCGGGCCTGATTGCTTTTGCACTTTCTATAATAGCGTCCCTTACAGCATTAAATCCATTTATAACCTCATCCGGGGCATCGCTTTCTCCCTCTCTTAACACATACCATGTTCTCTGCAGATCGGAACAGTAATCGTTGATCCTTAAACCGAAATCCATATTCAACACATGCCCTCTCTCTATAATCCTGTCAGTGGGACCTGTATGTGCCTCTCCCTCCTCAGGTATCCCGGTAAAAACAGATGGGCACATCTCAATATCCCATGCAGGCTCATACCCCAGTTCATTCATCCTTTCCACCATAAACTCGTGCACCTGCTTTTCTGTAAGACCAGGTCTCAAATAATCCCATACCTCTTTGTACAATCTTTCCGTTTCTTTAATTGCAAACTTTATCCTCTCAATCTCGGTTTTTGATTTTCTCCCCCTCAATGCAGACAATATGGGTTCCGATGACACAAGTCTGTTTGAAAATGGGGTGTTTTTCAATATTTTTTTTAGTGTCAGGTAACTTCCGTAAGTTAGCCCGTCTGCCATTACATTGTCCTCCGAAAAATTTATCGCTATACTCCCGGGATTCTTTCTGTGCAAATAATCAATCAAAGGTTCCTTTATGGATTTCAGATAGGGTACAACTTTATCAAATATACCCCTTCTGGATATGTTTGCCTCATCAAGGCTGCCAACTATTGCAAGACTGCCTTCGTCTTTCGTAATAATAAATGCTGAATGCCAGGTGTAACCTGTTCCAAGTATAAGGTCTGTTGCAGGGTCATGGAGGGTATGACTCTCTCTTCCAAAGGTAAGCCACATATCTATATCTATTTCTTTTAAAATTTCAATGGCCTGTTCAATCTTTTCTCTGTACATTTTCATACCTCCACAACCTGTCTTTTAAGTTTAAGATAAGCCCTTACAAAGGCAGGTACCTCAGCTAGATTATCCTGAGAATCTTCAGAGTCTTCAACAGAAAAAAATCCTGGCATCTGGAGAGAGACTTTTTTGATGTACTTCTCGGCAATGGATTTTAGAGGATAGTTGGAGTGATGATAATTCTTAGCAGAGGTATCCTCTATCTCCTGAATAACTCCAGGTTCAAAATCTGAATTCTGTACCTCGGAGAGGTGTTCAGTAGTTTCGTCAGAGGTATCAAAAGAATCATCAAGTAATATTTCATCCTGGCTTTCCTCAATTATGACATCGCCACTTTCTATTATGAAACTGTTGTCTATCTTCTTCTTAAACTCATCTTCGGTTATCGGTTTAAAACTTGAGTAATCATAACCAGTGGCAATAATAGTTATCCTTATTTCATCCCCTGCCTCCTCATCAAGAACCATGCCCCTTATAAAATTCACATTGATGTTGGTTCCGAGAGTATCATGAACCGCTCTCATTATTGTGTCGTACTCCTTTACTGTCAATTCATTTTCCCCTGATCCATAGGTTATGTTGAGTATCAAACCCTTTGCCTGACTTAACGGATAATCATCAAGAAGGGGAGATTTCCTTGCCTCCTCAAATGCCAGCAATGCCCTGTCTTTCCCAGATGCCTTGCCAAGCCCTAAAAGGGCAAATCCCCTGTACTGGAAGATGGTTCTTACATCTGCAAAATCCACATTCTCAACCCCTGGTTTGAAAAGTAGATCTATTATCCCTCTCAATGCCTTCTCAAGAACACTATCAATCTCTCTATATGCCATGGAAAAAGGTACATTGGGATCAAAAATCTCTTTTATTTTGTCATTTTTAAGAATTATCATCGAATCAACATGTTCCTTCAAATCGTTAAAACCCTTCAAAAAGTTCTCATACCTGCACCACCTGTCAGAGCAGAAAGGTTCAGTGACTATGGCGATTGATAGTATCCCCATCTCCTTTGCAATTTCAGCAATAACAGGTGCCGCTCCAGTTCCTGTCCCTCCGCCAAGCCCCGCTGTAATAAAAAGCATCTGGCTTCCCGATATTATTGACATAAGTTTATCCTTGTCCTCAAGTGCCGCCTGCCTGGCTTTTTCAGGGTCTGAACCCGCACCCTCACCTCTCGTTAATTTTTTACCAATCTGTATCTTTACAGGTGCCTTTGAGGTCATTAATGATTGATGGTCAGTATTGACTGCAACAAATTCAACATTTTCTATATTCGACTCAATCATTCTGTTTACTGCATTACAGCCTGCTCCTCCAACGCCAATGACCTTTATTTTTGGTATCTGGCTTAAAGCCTCCTCAATTGTGAATTCCGGAGTCATTATTCACCTCCCTTTTTTTTGAAAAAAATTGTTTTTATTTTCCCCACCAGCCTGTTTAAAAAACCTGAACTTAAAACAGGCTTTCTAATATCCCCGGCAAAGTATTCAGCAAGGCCATAAACGGGGACAAATTCAGGTGTATTTATCTCTTCAAAATCAATTCCAGAATCAATAAAGGGGGTTGCAACAAGGGAAGGTACTCCAAATACCTCTCCCGCTATATCACCAACTCCTTCAAGTTTGGCACTTCCACCTGCCAGAACAACCTGGGAAAATGTTATGCCTCTTGCCGAAAGACTATGATTTTTGTCTATTTCATCCTTTACAAGGGTAAATATCTCTCTAACCCTCTCCTGCATAACAAGTTTCAATTGCTCAAGGGTAAGGAAATTATCGCTTAAAAGATCCTGCTCTATGTAAACATTTTTCTGGCTATCTTCGGCATCAATTATTAAATTTCCGTACTTTTTCTTTATCTTCTCAGCCTTTTCAAAGTTCTTGTCATCAACGCTTTTCCCGAATGCTTTTATTATGTCAGATGTTACATGATACCCTCCAAATGGCAGTGAAAAGTAATGAACAATGCTGTTGTTTTTAAATATTACACAATCTGTGAAAGAAGCCCCAAAATCAAGGTAAAGTGCCCCATTTTTTCTGGCAGTGTAAGGAACAGCCTTCAGTGCACCAGGTATATAAGGAACAGTGCATCTGTCAAAAAGTATCTCCAGCTCTTCAAATATTGACTGAAGTGTGGTTAGAATGTATGTTTTTGCAAGTACATAGAACATCTCCATACTGAAAGAAAATGCCGCAAGGCTGACAGGATTGTCCACTATTTCAGAGTGAACCTTGTTCGAGGTGGGATAAACCCTGTATTCATTTATTATAAAATCAATCAGAGTGCTTTCATGTTCACTTGTCCCCCTTTTTATGTCCTCAATTATCTTTTCTGTTAACTGGCTCACATCGTTGTTTGTGATAAGGGAAGAGCCTTTGGAATCTGCAACATTCATTGATTTTACAATGTTATTGCAGAATGTATTTACCGGGGGAATTGACAGATAAACCTCGTCTATGTAATCTCCAACCTCAGAGATAAGGGGGTCAACCACATTTGCAATTTGTTTTTTCAGTGCCTCTGGATTTTTTATACTTCCATTTTCCAGTCCAAGACTCCTCTCTTTTTTAGCCGCAAGAACATGAATTGAGTTTTTGAACTCAACTATCTCAAAAACAATGCCTTTCAACTCGTACGAGCCAAGATCAAGTGCAAGTGTTATCTTTCTCCCCATTTATCCCCCCCATCAGTCTTTTTTACAATAATCTGGTCTTTAAAAGAGAGATCAACATACTCAATTCCTTTGATGTTTTCTGACAACCTTTTTTTTATCTTTAAAAACACCATAAGGTTGTTAAAGTTCCCCAAAGGGTCAAGGTAAACCGCTGGTTTAAAATCGTTAAGAAAAACAAGCCATTTGCGGTCTTTATCCCTGACAATTATCTCTGAAATGTCAGCAAAGAAGTATTCTCCTCCATCCACCTCGGGCATCACCTTAATCTTATCCACAATAAAGGGAATATCTCCTTTTTTACATGTCAAAACAGGAAGATAAACATAGCCAAAATTCCTGCTTTTAAATTTACACAGTATCTCTCCATTCTCTCCAACAATCCACAGTTCCCCCTTTTGATCTCTGTAAAAAACAAATGGGCTTTGTTCTTCAATATAAACCACAAGTTTACTGGAAAGTATGTTTGAAACAGCAATAGATTTAATCCATTTAAACCTTTTTTTTAACTCTTTTTTTAGGGTTGTTCTTTTAATCTTCCAGTTAACCTTACCTTTATACACCGATAAAAATTTACTCACAATTTCCGGAGAATTGTATTGTACACCTTTAACCTCTATACGCTTTACAACAAAAAACCTTTGAAAAAAGTTCTTCACAGGCGGAAAAGCAAAAATTGCAATGGAAAAGATCAAAACAACAGCAAAAGCACTGCTTAAAACACCCCTGAAATGCCTTTTCAAAAATCTTCTTATTTTAAATCCAAGTCTGCTTCTTCTTCTAATCATATATATCCCTTCCAAACTTTCTTGCAAAAGAATCAATGTAACCCGCACCCAAAAAGGCAATTAGAGAATAGTTTTTCAGGTTTTGCTTTAAAAAATCAAAAAGGTCATCCTCACCTTTCATATAAACACAGTTTAATCCCCTTGTTTTCAATTCTCTTGCCATAGTGATAGAATCTACCCCTTCTATGGGGGTTTCACCTGCAGGGTATATGGGAAGTACAACAACATCACAGTACTCAGGGAAACAATTAATAAAATCATTGAATAATGCTCTCGTTCTGGAGTACCTGTGAGGCTGAAAAACAATCAGCATTCTGTGGGGATTATAAAAATCCTTCAAAGCCTCTATGGTTTTACTGATCTCCACAGGGTGATGGGCATAGTCTGTAATAATCGTAACATCATCACTTTTACCCACAACCTCACACCTTCTTTTTGTGCCACTGTATGTTTGCAAGCCCTTTTTGATAATGTCAACCTGTATGTTAACCTCTCTCGCAAGTGCAATAACAGAGGTCGCATTCAAAATGTTGAAGATACCGGGCACTCTGATCTCAAATTCCCCAAGATTACTGCCATTTTCATCTACCACAAATTTATAGCAATCTTTTTCCCTTTTTACCTGTGATATCCTGTAAAAACTCGCCTCCGAAAATCCAAAGGTAATAACCCTTTTGTTTATGTATGGGATAATGTCAAAGCAATTTTTATCATCGGCATTTAAAATTACAGAACCGAAAAATGGCACAGTATTTGCAAACTTTATAAAGGTTTTCTTGATGTCATCAATGTCTTTGTAAAAATCAAGATGGTCAAGATCTATATTTGTTATGATTGCAAAAACCGGGGAAAGATTCAGATGAGACCTATCCGATTCATCAGCCTCTGCAATAAGGAATTCAGAATTTCCAAGTTTTGCATTGGAGTTTAACTTCTGAAAAATTCCTCCTATTATGACAGTTGGATCCAGTCCTGCTTCGTTAAATACGCTTGCAGCCATTGCGGTTGTGGTTGTCTTTCCGTGGGTGCCGGATATTGCAATACCATATTTCATCCTCATCAATTCAGCAAGCATTACACCCCTTTTTATTACAGGGATGTTTAATCTTTTAGCCTCTTTAACCTCCACATTGTTTTCCTTTATTGCCGTTGAAACGACAACAAGATCCGCCCCTTTCACATTTTCAGATTTGTGTTCGTAGAAGATCTTTATCCCCATCGATTCAAGCCTTTGCGTGTATGGTGACCTTGAAATATCCGATCCCTGAATTTTAAATCTCATATTGTGCAAAACCTCAGCTATTCCGCTCATTCCCGTACCACCTATTCCCACAAAGTGTATGGTTTTAATCTTCCAGAACATCCTTCCCCCTACACCCTTGCCTTTAAAACCATGGCAATCATTGTTATGTTAATCAGATACGATGTCCCGCCATAACTTACAAATGGAAGTGATATTCCTTTTTCAGGCAAAACCTGAAAATTAACCCCAAAATGGAGTAAAGCCTGAACAAATATGACAAATCCTATGCCGGTAACCAGGTACTGAACAAAAACACTGTCCGAGTTTAACCCTATTCTCAGGATAGAAATAAACATTATTAAAAATAGAAAACCAAGAATGCAAACACCCAAAATACCGGTTTCCTCAAGAGCAAGCACCGAAATATAATCGTTCTGTCTTTCGGGAAGGTATTTTGTTAAAGAACCCTGAGAAAGTCCTGCTCCAAACCAGGTTGCATTTTCTATCGCCTCTTTCACCTTTGATGACTGCATGGAATAAGCAATTTCTCTCTCATAGGTTCTGGGAAGCAACTTCAAAGAAAAATGAGAAAAATCAAAATCTATTTTGTAAGGAAAGAATTTCCTTGTAAACCTGATAACTCTTCTTTTTTGATATGAAACCATGCTTACAACTCTTGCTTTGGCCATTTTTGTAAATCTAAATCTTTTAGCAAGTTTATCTGGTAAAAAGTAAAAAAACACAAGTAAGACAGAAATTATGGCCACAAAAGATATAACAATGACAACCTTTTTTCTATCGTACATATTTGCCACAACAAACAATACTGTTGATATAAAGACTATGAAAAAACTCATTCCAAGATCCGGCTCAAAGAGTATTAAAACAGAAAGAACAAGGATAAAAGCATAAACAATGCACTGCATCAGAGTATCTCTGGGATACTTGTAAATGCTATAGGCTATCAATGAAATCACATAAAGTTTAACGATCTCTGATACCTGAATCGAAATAGGACCAATGTAAAGCCATCTTCTTGCATTATTCATGGGTTTACCAAAAATAAGGAGGTATGTAAGAAGCAAAAAAAGAATTATTCCACCGACAATGTATATCCACCTTTTTTTCAAAATATCAAATTCAAAAAACCTTAAAACAAGCACAAAAACCACAATACCCAAAGAAACCAGTAAAACCTCTTTGAAAAAGTACTTTCTCTGGGTGGTGATTACAGAAGCATTTAGCAGTAATCCGAAGAATGTAAGAAAAATTGTAGACACAAAAACCACTGCCTTATCTAAATTCATCTTTTAACCTCGAAACAATTGACTTAAAAACCCTGCCCCTGTCTTCATAACTGGCAAACTGGTCAAAACTCGAACAGGCAGGTGAAAGAAGGATAACATCTCCCTTTTCAGCCTCTCTAAAGGCATGCCTTACAGCGTTGTCAATCTCTGTTGAGATCTCACATTCCATAAACTCTTTCAGATTTTCATAAAAAAGAGGAGCAGATTCTCCAATGAAGTACGCCTTTTTTATTCTCTTTTTGAAGGAAAAAAAGTCTGTGAAATCACCTCCCTTGTATATCCCGCCGGCGATCCATCTTATGTTCTCAAATGAAGAGAGAGCCTTTTTAACGGAATCAAAGTTTGTGGCTTTTGAGTCGTTGTAAAAGTAAACCCCATTCAAAACATCCACAAACTCAAGTCTGTGTTCTATAGGTTTAAATGATTTCAATTTTTCAACACTTTTTTTTATATCCACTCCAGCACTATAAGCCATTGCAATGGCAAATGCAGCATTGTAAAGATTGTGTAATCCCCTGATTTTCAGATCAAAAGGGTCAACAATGAGCCTTCTTTCATAAAATATACCTTTTTCATTCACAGAAAACGGCTTTGTATTTTCACCAATCCATTCGGTAAAAGAGGGGAAATAAGACCTGTAATTAAGAGTTTCAATATCGTTTGCATTTGCAAAAAAGTGTTGATTTTTATTCATATTTTTGAAAATGTTAAACTTTGCCAGATAATAATCTTCAGTTGAACCATATCTGTCAAGGTGGTCAGGAGAAAGGTTCAAAATACACGCAATATCAGGGCAGAAATCCCTGATGAGTTCAAGTTGAAAAGATGAAAGTTCAACAACATACCATCCATCAAACCCCTGCTCCAAAAGGGCTTTGCAAAATGGATAACCGTAATTCCCACATGTTACGGTTTCCATTATATGACCGGTTATCGCTGTTGTTGTGGTTTTACCGTTGGAACCGGTTATCCCTATAACCCTGCCCTTTAAAAACCTGAATCCAAATTCAATTTCAGATACAACATCCATTCCTTTTCCAATAAAACTTTTAACCAATTTGTGATTATGAGGAACACCCGGTGAAACCACAACAGTGTCAAAATCCATCTCCTTTAACTCATTCTTTTTTAAAAGTTCAACATTAAAAGTGTTTAAAAACTCATCTGTTTCTCTATTCATTTTTTCCGGGAAATCATCGTAAAGAAAGCATTTGAAATTCATATTGCAACCCAATTCAAGTGCAGCAAGCCCACTCTTTCCACCGCCTATTGCAAGAAGTTTTTTCATTTTTCTCTCCAGAACTCTAAAATGCTATTTACTATAACCTCTCCCTTCATACCCCTTGAAGCCTTTACGATCACCAGATCACCTTTTTGTAATATGTCGTTAATAGAGTTTGCAATATCTATATTCGTGTTAAAATGGTATTTTTCCTTTGTTTTTAACTGCCTGTGGATCATCTCACTCTCATTGCCCCAGGTAATAACCACATCAAAGTCACTTTCCTCAAGCTGTTTTCCTATTTGAGAGTGAAGTTCCTCAGAAAAATTATCAAGTTCAAGCATATCTCCAACTATAGCAACCTTTCTCCCTTCATATTCAACCCTTGAAAAGTGTGATAAAACCCTTCTCAAAGCATCAGGATTGGAGTTGTAACAATCATCGTAAAGCAACAAAGGCTCTTTCAAAACAAACCTTCCCCTGTTTCTGATGGCTTTAAATTCATTCATCGCATTCAAAATCTTTTCTTTCGGAATACCTGCTATCAAAGAAGTGAGTATGGCAGCAGCAATATTGTAACAATTAAACCTTCCCACAAGACCTGTATGGAGTTTTAGAGTCATTCCCTGGTATTCAAATTCAACTGAAGAACTGTCGAGACCTGTTACACACCTTTTTATCTTGAGATCAGCAGAATCAGAATAGCCAAAAGAGTACTTTATGCCAACAAATCTGTCAACACTCGTTTTTACGAGTATATCGTCACAATTGAAAACTATAATGGTTTTTTCATCTGCATTTAACAATATCTCGGATTTTGCCTCCCTGACCTCTTCAAGGCTGTTGAAGTTGCCAATGTGGGCAGAGTAAACATTTAGCCATACCCTAATTTCTGGATTGAGAATATCAACAAGTTTCTTTATTTCTCCCCTGAAACTCATACCCAGTTCAGCAACAAAGTAATCAATCTTTTGATTAATCTCATTTAAAATAGACAGAGGAAGTCCCAGGGTATTGTTGAAATTTCCGGGAGTACACCTTGTGTTGAAATATGATCTAAATGTTCTGCAAATCAACTCTTTTGTGGTGGTTTTACCTGCGCTTCCTGTAATTGCTACTGAACCATTTATCATTGTTTCTGCATGCTTTTTTGCAGCCTTTTGAAGCGCAATTAATGTGTCTGAAACATAGAACACATTTTCAAACCCTTTAAGACCCACAGTTTTCCTTCTTGAACTTACAAGAAAAGCCACTGCTCCCTTCTTTTTTGCATCTTCAAGGTAACGGTGTCCATCGTTTTTATCTGTTTTTATGGCAATAAACATATCTCCCTTTTTCAAAGTCCTCGAATCAATAGAAAATCCCCCTATCTCCGTATCGCGGAAATTTTCTGCTTTCTTCCCAATTAATCTGCCAAAATCACTTACCTTCATACAAGCCCCAGTGCTTCAAGCGCAACTTGTTTGTCGTTGAACGGTATTGGTGTTTCGCCTATTATCTGATAGTCCTCATGCCCTTTTCCCGCTATTACGACAAGATCTCCCTCTCCTGCCTGATCTATTGCTTCAAAAATAGCCTCTTTTCTGTCCTTTATGTAAGTAACCTGTTTTTTAAAATCCCTTCCCTTTTTAATATCATTGAATATGTCTTCAATACTCTCACCCCTGGGGTTATCTGCAGTAACAAAAACCAGATCAGAGTGTTTGCAAACAGATTCAAGCATTAATGGCCTTTTGGTTTTGTCCCTTTCACCCCCACACCCGAAAACGGTTATCAGTTTATTCTTACAATGCTTTTTTAAAGAATGTAGCAATTTATCAAGCCCCTCCGGCGTATGAGCAAAATCAATTATCACCTTAAAACCTTTTCCGGAGTTTATCACCTCAACCCTCCCTGGAACAGAAAATGCCTGAGAAACTCTCTCAATAAAACCTTTAGTGGCAATATTAAACCCGGACAGAACACCCAGAGCAAACCCGAGATTATAGGCATTGTACTCACCTATCATGGGGAAATTAATGGAAACTTCTTTTCCACCAATAAGGTAATCAATAAAAAGGGAACTTGCTTCTTCCACTATTCTTTTAATTTTAATATGACATCTCTCACCCTTTCCAACGCAAATAGGGTTTTTACAAAGTGGAACAAGCCTGTCAAAAACATCAACATCTCCATTAACAACGCAGAAACCGTTTCCCTTAAGAAACCCGAATAAAGATGCTTTGGCCTTAAAGTAATTGTCCATTGTCTTGTAAAAGTCAAGATGGTCCCTGGAAAAACCGGTAAAAACAACTGAATCAAATTTCATACCATGAACCCTCTTAAAGGTCAGAGCATGGGCAGAAACTTCAATCACAGCATACTGCTTCCCGCTTTCAACCATTTCTTTCAGATAACAGAAGATGTCGGTTGATTCTGGCGTGGTCAGCCTTGCTTTTTCAAGCCTTTTACCTGTATCTATTTCAACAGTGCTTATTAAACCTGAATTTAAAGCATCTTTTAAAAGATAGCATGTGGTGGTTTTTCCATTGGTACCGGTTACACCCACAAGTTTTAAAAAACGCTGGGGATTTCCATAGAAGTTGGCTGAGATCAAAGCCTGCGCCTCTCTAATATTGTCAACCACAACAAATGGGTAACCTGAAAGCGCCTCTTCTCCAAAAAAAACGGAAACCCCCCGTTTAAAGCATGTGGGAATGAAAAGGAAACCATCGTATTTAAAGCCCTTTCGGGCAAAATACCCATAACCTTCATGGCAATCTTTTGAATTGTAACAAAGCCCTTTAACCTCGGTGTTCAAATCTGCATTTATCTCTCTTATTTTTACCCCTTTTAACAGTTCACCCAATTTCATAATTCGTTTCCAATTACCTGTACTTTTTGATTGTTTAACATTCTGTAATCCTTTACAAAACCATGTCCTTTACAGATAAAATCGTATCCGTTTAAAGAAAGTTTCTGGATCGCCTCCCTCATTGAAAGACCTTTAAGTCCAAGTGGATCATCTCTGGTTTTTTTAACAAATAGAGGCTCATTAAAATCATCTACCGGACTATCCGGTACAGGTATCTCTATATTGTTCATCTCTTCCATAATCAGAGGATATATTTTAAGCACTATTTCCTTAAAAAGAGGAGCGGCCACTTCTCCTCCATAATACTTTCCGCATTGTGGGTTGTCCACCACAACATAAACAGAGATGGCTGGATTTCTAACCGGGAAAAACCCGTAAAAAGAGGCGATATACGAGTTTGAATACCTTTTACCCCTTAATTTTTTGCTTGTTCCCGTTTTTCCACCAATAGACATGCCATCAATAGCAGCCTTTCTTCCAGTGCCATGCTCAACAACCCCTTTAAGTACCTGCCTCATAATGGAAGAGGTTGGATAGGAAATAACTTTCCTTTTTCCCATTCGATTCAAATCCATTGACACTCTTTGAACGGTTTGATGCAAACCAAGAACCCCCTTAACTATGGTTGGAGGCACATAGTATCCTCCGTTTACCACAGTGTTCAATGCAGTTGCCATCTGGACAGCCGTAACTCCTATACCATAACCAAAAGACATGGAAACTTTATCCTGCTCTGAAAATTCAGAGAAAGAGGGAAAAATGCCCCTGCTTTCTTTGTAAAATGGAAGACCAGTTCGTTTACCAAAACCAAAACTTTTAAGAGAATTATAAAATGTTCTGTTATCGATCTTCAATGCTATTTTGCTCATACCGATATTGCTTGAATGCCAGATAATCTCTCTGAATGTGAGGTTTCCAAACCTCTCATGATCTTTGATAATCCTTTTTCCCAATCTAAATTTTCCATTCTCACAAAAGAATGTGTCCGTAACATGAACTATCCCTTTATCCAGTGCAATTGAACCAACAATTGGTTTCATGGTGGAGCCAGGCTCATAGGCTCCCCTGAATATAAGGCTATTTAAACTCCCGTATTTTCTGGAAAGGCTGACCATGGCAAGTATTTCTCCGCTGGATGGCCTGGAAACAATAACAAAAATATTATCCGCTTTGTATTTCTTTAACGCGTCCCTTACAAGTTCCTGACAGACAAATTGCACAGAAGAATCAATAGTCAAAACAATACTTTTACCGTCTATTGGCCTCTTTTCGGTGTAAAATCCGACCTTGCTGTTGTAAAGGTAGGTTCTGATACCGTCAATCCCGCTTAAAATATCGTCATAAGTCCTTTCAAGACCTATCTTTTTTAAACCATCGGTGTCACGGTACATATAAGCAAGAAATTTTGAATAGAACCTGTCCTTGCTGTAAAACCTTTTATACTCATAATCAAAGATAAGGACATCATCAAGGTCCAGGCTTTTGTAAAGGCTTGCAATTTTATCAAGATAGGTTTCTTCCCCTTTCTTTTCAAAGAATTCGTTGTAAGGTATCTCAGCAATTTTAATCACAAAATGTCTCGAATGAACAAGCCTGTTGTACTGATTTCTCGAAATTTTTTTATTAAATATCGAAAGTAAGGCTCTGAATTTGTCATACCCTATCCTTTCCGCCACATCCCTTCTCATTGATACTTTAGCCATGTAAAAATTACCTGCTATAATGTTCATTTTTCTGTCGTATATTGAGCCCCTTATCGCTTTCAGTTTTTCTTTTTGCAACCTGTTACCAGAATACGCAAACACCTTTCTGGTATTTGCCCTCAGTATCATTGACAAAAACACAAAAAGATAAAAAGAAATAAATACCCCTGCAACAAGAAAAAGGGTTTTCCTTTTAACATAGGATACATTTTCACTTCTAATAGCAATCCACCTGTTCATGCTAATCCCTTATTACAAAAACCCTGTTTCTTTTCCTGTTTATGTAATCAAACCCCATACTTTTTGCTTTTTTCTCAATCTTTTTATAATCTATCCTCTCAGAAAAGATCTTCTCAAGGTTGTTAATAGACTTCTTTGTTCTAACAATGGAGGCTTCAATCGATCTGATCCTTCTTCCCTCCTTTTCCACAGTGCTCTTAATTGCAATGTGAGCTACAAATGGGGAAGAGATCAAAAACATGCTTACTAAAACCTTTGTAATAAAAAACAGATCCCTTTTCATTTAAACCACCTTTTCGCATGCCCTTAACCTTGCACTTCTTGATGATGGGTTTGTTTTCAACTCTTCTTCACCAGGTTTAATAACCTTTTTTGTTAAAATTCTTACTTTTTGATTGTTTCCTCCACAGGTACATCTCATCTGCCATTCAGGACATACACATTTTTTTGCTTTATCCTTAAAAAACACCTTTACGATTCTATCTTCAAGGGAATGAAATGAGATAACAACCAGCCTCCCTCCCTTTGCAAGCACCTTTAAGGCATTTTCAAGAAATACCTTCAATTCATTTAATTCATCGTTCACTTCAATGCGTATAGCCTGAAATATCCTTGTTGCCGGATGTATCCTTCCCTTTCTGCCACCGTAAGCCCTGATTGCAATTTCAGCAAGTTGTATAGTGGTCGTTATGGGATTATCCTTTCTCTCCTCAACTATCATCCTTGCAATCTTTTTTGAAAGCCGCTCTTCGCCATACTCTCTGAAAATATCTGCAAGCCTTTTTTCGGAGTAAGAATTGACAATATGCTCTGCAGTGAGATACTGATCTTTATCCATCCTCATGTCGAGTTTCCCCTCACCGGAAAAACTGAACCCTCTATCAAAATCCTTTAATTGAAACATCGAGGTTCCAAGGTCTGCGAGCACACCGTTGACCCTCCCATAAAAACCCAGTTTTTTAGCAACAACATCAATATTTTTAAAACTTTTTTTGAAAAAGAATTTTTTACAGGAATACCCCTTTAACCTATCTTTTACTCTTGAAATAGCCTCTGCATCCCTGTCCATACAGACCAGAACTCCTTTTTCATCAAGCAATTTTGCCACTTCTTCACTATGGCCACCACCACCTGCTGTACAGTCAAAGTAAACCCCATCCGACTTTATATTCAGGAACTCTATTGCTTCCTTTAACAACACAGGGGTGTGCATAATTCCCCCCTTTAATTGAATATTGAAGCAATCAATTCGTCATCAACAGAAGCCTTCCCCTCGTATTCCTCAAATTTTCCTGCATTCCAGAGTTCAATACCGTTGCCGTTACCTATAAGGTAAGCATCATCTCCCGCATTTATACCGGCCATTAAAGACAATCTTCTTGGAACAACAAACCTTCCCTGCTTATCAACGGAAACAAAATCGGAGTTTCTGTTAAGCATCCTTCTTAACCTCTCCACTTCAACTGCACTTTTGCCTTCAAGGTTATTCACCTTCTCAAGTATCTCAAGCCACCTTTTTTCAGGAACTATAACAAGATAACCAATACCCTCACTCTCTCTATAGGCAATAACAATATCCTCTCCATAGAAATCTCTCTCAAATATCTTTAAAAATCTTGAAGGAAGTTTTACCCTTCCTCCCGAATCAATTGTTATTGCCTTGTTTCCGTAAAATTTTTCCCTCATCTCCATTCCCTGTTGTTCCTTGTTATCCATTTTAGTCCATTTTATTCCATTTGCAACCCAAAAAACAAAAAAAATACAAATTTTTTAACAACTTACTGAAAACAAAGAGGAAAAAATTTATTTTGATTTATCTAAAATAGAAATGGCGAGAATAAAATTAGTTAAATCCCCTCAATCCAGAGGTAAGCCCAATTCAATAAGAACATAATTGCAATAATTATAACGATTACCTTCTTTTCCCTTTTTCCAAACTGAACAATGAGTTTTTTCTTAAAAAACAAAGGTAAAAACCCCGTCAGGGTCCAGAGCCCAAAAATAACTCCGGAAACAAACATAAATGGATTAAACAAAAAAGCATCCCTGATCTTAAATTGAAATATTGAAAGAACAAGCCTTGTCGTTCCGCAGGTAGGACAGGGGTGCCCTGTAAATTCTTTAAACTGGCATTTAAATGTTGGAAGCAGACCACACCTGAAGAGGGCAAAGGCAATAAGCCCTGAAAAAGAAAAAACCAAAAAGTAAATAAGGGGGATGTTGATCTCCCCCTTCTCGTACCTTACCAGTTTAAACTTCATGGTTTAATGTGCATTAGCCGCAGCAATACCTATCACACCGAGAATAACGACCAAATAAAAAACGATACAAAGACAACAGAGCGCATAAGGAAGTAACACTGCAAAAGATGCTTTACCTGTTGATGTTTTCTGAACAGTAGCAAGACCCATGATGTTTAAAATATCACACCGAAAACATTTCCACAGAATGGAACAATGGCAAAAAGAGTCGCTGCAGAAGTGTAGGCAACCACATTGAATGTATCCTCAAAACCTTCATTTGCACCATTGACCATCATCAGGAGCAAATGATAAATACCAGAGGTAATAAAAAGCGCAATCACAATACCAATTGGAACAAAGATCAGGCTCAAGGCACCACCAAATACCCCTATTGCATTTTGAAATTGCAGATCTTTTACAGGAATATTGCCAAACCTTGCAATTATTGAGTAAATAGAGGTATTAAATACGAGTTGATAGACAAGGTTAAGCACTGCAGAAATAAAGCCCACTATCACTGCAAAGAGTATCCCCATTCCTATATTTGATTTGAAATTGTAATTCGAAAAAAATTGTCTGGGACTGAAGATAACGAGTTTTACCGTCTCAAGAAACCTGTCAACAAAGCCCTTTGAAGAATCTGCAAATGGGATCAATGGCCTGTCATTTTTTTCAGTGTTACCTGAGGATGTGGGGGGAGGCGGTGGAGATGCAATACCATCACTTTTTAACACATACCCACAATTCGGGCATACCGATTCGTCACCATTAAGTGCAAAACCACACTGTGGACACTTTTCCATAATTACCTCCGAGTAAAAAGATTGTGTTAAACATATAATACCATCAATCTGCTAATTTTTCAATAAATTGTCAATAATAATGGATTCGCTTCTATCTGGACCAACCGACACAAGATATAGGTTGGCCTCAAGACTGTCTGAAATGTAATTTACATAGTCTTTTGCCTCCTGCGGGAGATCCTCAAACCTGTTTATTCCGGATATATCAGAATTCCAGCCTTTTAAAAATTTGTAGTAAGGTTCAACCGCTTCCAGTATGTTTACATCAGAGGGAAATTCTTTAATAATTGTCCCTTTATACCTGTAACCTATGCAAAGCGGTATTTCCTCAAACTTGTTCAAAACATCGAGTTTCATAATTGCAATGTGGGTATAACCGTTTATTATTCTTGCATACTTTGCAGCAACAAGATCAAACCAGCCACACCTCCTTGGCCTGCCAGTAGTTGTGCCAAACTCCCCACCAATTGATCTTATTATCTCTTCAACCCCATTCTGCGCCTCTGTTGGAAATGGACCATTTCCCACCCTTGTGCAGTATGCCTTAAAAACCCCGATGTTAAAGTCTATCAAATTGGGTGGAAAGCCAGCCCCTGAAGAAATGCCCCCAGATATTACAGATGAAGAGGTTACGAAGGGATAAGTGCCATGGTCAATGTCCAGCAATGAGGCCTGAGCACCTTCAAACAGGACAGATTTCCCATCTTTATTAAACTGATTTAGCCTGTAAACAGTGTTTGTGACATAGGGTCTGAAGAATTCTCTGATTTCACACAATTTGTTAAACAACCTGTCAGTGTCTATTAATTCAGATGATAGGTAGTCTTTAAAAAGTGTATTGAATATGCCTGCATTGTCTTTAAGCAAAAGAGATAAAGTGTTATCGTCGTAAAGGTCTATCACCCTTACTCCAAGCCTCAATGCCTTGGCACCGTAACACGGACCTATACCCCTTCCTGTGGTTCCTATCTTCTTGAATTCCCTCACATCTTCAAGTCGTTTATCGAAAATTTTGTGGAATGGAAGGACAAGGTGGGCCCTATCGCTTATCAAAAGTCTATCAGGAGAAACATCCACACCGTTTTCTTTTAATTCATCCATCTCCTTTTTTAACCCAAATGGGTCTATAACAACCCCATTACCAATAATACATATCTTGTCTCTATGAAATATTCCTGAAGGCACAAGGTGAAGGAAGTATGTTTTTCCATTTATAACCACGGTATGACCTGCATTACTTCCTCCCTGAAATCTGACAACGACATCAAACTGTTCAGAGAGTATGTCTATCACCTTACCTTTCCCCTCGTCTCCCCACTGCCCACCGGTTACACACACATTAACCATAAGACTTCTCCGTATTTTTTATTCAGACTTAATAAATTTTACCATACAGAGAAAAAACTCAAAAACAAAAAGGCGGGAAATGCCCGCCTCTTCTTAATGAAATTCCGGTTAATGAAACCTTTTATTTCTTTTTCTCATTCATTAATTTTTCTATCTCATCCATGGTTTGATTAAAAACCCTCATTGTGGTTTTAAACGGGACATCTGTTTCAAGGTCTGCTCCTGCTTTCCTGAGTATGTTGATTGGAGTATCCGAACACCCAGACTTAATAAATCCAAGGTATTGCTCAACATCTCTTTTGTCTCCATGAATAACCTTCTGAGCAAGGTGAGTTGATGCAATAAGAGAGGTCGCATATTGATATACATAAAAGTTGTAATAAAAGTGAGGAATGTAAGCCCATTCAATACCATAAAGGTCGTCAACCCTGCATATTCCCTTATCGTGACCGTAATACTTTCTGACAAGTTTAAGGTAAATATCTGAAAGTTCTTTACCTGTTAAAGCCTCACCGTTTTCAACCCTTTTGTGAATCTCAAGTTCAAACTCTGCAAACATAGCCTGCCTGAAAATTGTCTGCCTGATGTTTTCAAGGAGATGCCCAAGCAAAAAGAGTTTCATTTTCCTGTCTTTTGTGTGGGTTAACAGATAATGGTTTAACATGTTTTCATTAAATGTGGAGGCAACCTCAGCAACAAATATTGTGTAATCAGAATACACATAGGGTTGATAGGTGTTTGAAAACATTGAATGCATTGAATGACCCAATTCGTGAGCAAGGGTTGAAAGTGATTCGTAATCATTGTTGTAATTTAATAAGATGTAGGGATGAACATCGTAAGCGTTTCCACTTGAGTATGCTCCTCCCCTTTTGCCCCTGTTTGGGTAAACATCAATCCATCTTTCAACAAAAGCCCTGTGCAAGTACTTTTCATACTCCTGTCCAAGTGGTTTCAAAGCGTTTTCAATTATTTTCTGCGCTTCTTCGTAACTATAATTAACATCAACACTTTTCACAAGTGGTGTGTACAAATCTGCGTATGTCAGATCCTTTAATCCAAGCATCTTTTTTCTTAATCTTAGATATCTATAAAGTGAAGGGAGGTTTGCGTTAATCTGTTTAATCAGATTTGTATATACCTTAACAGGTACTTCATTGGGATAAAGTGCTGCCTCAAGACATGAACTGTATTTTCTGGAGGTAGCATAAAAATAATCCTTTTTCACCTCTGAATATAGAAGCGTGCCAAATGTGTTTTCAAACTTCCTGTATGTGCCAAAAAATTTGGGAAATACTAAGTTTCTTACCTTTATGTCAGGGTTTGCACGCCATTTGGTGTAGGCTGCCTGGTTGAGATAAACCTCTTTTCCATCAATTTTAACAGTGGGGAAAGGCATATCCGTGTAAGAGAAAATTGAATATGTCTGATAGGGAGTATCTGACATCAACGAAGTTCTCGCAAGTAAAGCTTCTTCAACCCTTGATAGAATGTGCTTTTTCTCTTTCAATATCCTTGAAAGGTAAAGCTTGTAAAGTTTGAGCCCCTGATACTCTCTGACAAATGAATTTATTTTTTCCTCTCCAATGGATATTATTTCAGGCTCTATAAAAGAAGACTCCTCTGAAAACTTCCTTGCAACATTAAAAGTTTCATTTTTTAATTTTTGATTCTCCGAGTTTGATAGATCTTCGTCCGCCCTTAAAGAAACATAGGTCATAAGCCGATCAAGCTCTTTGTGCAGATCAAAATAGGTATCGAGACACTTCTTTAACAATTCTGGAGATTTACCAAGTTTTCCCTGAAACTGTTTTAATAAACCGATCCTTTTTTCAAATGAATCTCTTTTCTGCTTGAAAACCTCGACAGATGGATAAAGGTCTTTAAGATTCCACTTGTACTTCTCAGGTATCTCGCTCCTTGAAACGGTTAAAGCAAATGTTGAAAAGAATAATGTTAACACAAGCAATACAAAAAACTTCATACTCCCTCCTAATGGTAGATAATAAATTCTATATTAGGCTTTATTTCTCCAGTTTCAGGATCAACCATAATACTTTTACCATGCTGCTCATAGTAAGGCAAAGACAGTATATGGTGGATCTTACTATTGCACTTTTCAAGCGGTTGAGTTCCTTTTTTAAACGATTCAAGGATTATATCTTCCGGCTTACAACCTTCAGCCGGATTTGCAAGAAGTCCACTTCTTCTGTCAATGGGAACCCTGACGATACCATACGGAACCGGCCAATCTGTTTTAACAGAGTGTTTTATGTACTCTCTCATAAAATCAATCCAAATTGGCAAAGCAGCCCTTGCCCCGGTTTCTCTATCGCCCAGAGTCTTTTTCAAATCAAACCCAACCCACACACCCAGTGTAATGTTAGGGTCACTCCCAACAAACCATGCATCTGTATAATTGTCAGTCGTACCTGTTTTACCACAGAGGTTCCAATTTAATACCTTTGCCTTTCTCCCTGTTCCATGTTCAATAACCCCACGCATCCCTTCAAGGGTAATATAAGCTGTCTGGGGAGAAATTGCCCTGTAAGCAAGAATTGTCTGCTCTTCAAGGGGATTACCGTATCTGTCTTCAACCTTCCTTATGAAAAATGGCTGGGTTGCAACACCCAGGTTTGCTATTGTACCGTAAGCCCTGCACACCTCGTACAGGGTAAGTTCAGTGGAACCAAGGGCAGAGGAAAGGTATGGAGCAATCTTCTCCCTTATTCCAAGTTTTCTTGCAAAGGATTGAACCTTTTTGTACCCCAACCTGTTAAAGAGTTTTACAGAAACTATGTTCTTTGATTTTTCCAGGGCCCTTCTCAAAGTAACCAGGCCATCGTACTCATGATAATAGTTCTCAGGCTGATAGGGCTTCGGTTCATCAACCTTTCCTTCCCTTATCTTTTTCTTGTATTCTTCACTTAATTCGTACCTTTGAATGTTTCCATACTCATCAACATAAAACAATCTGGGGTCAAGAAATATGGTTGGCTCATCAAAGAATGTATCTGCCAGTGTAAAGGCACTGTCAAAGGCTGCACCATACAAAATCGGTTTAAAAACCGAGCCTGTTTGCCTTTTAGCCTGAAGAGCCCTGTTAAACCTGGAGCGATTAAAGCTGTATCCACCAACCATTGCAATTATTTCACCGGAATGGTGATTTATAGCAAGTAATGCTCCTTCCACCTCAGGCTCCTGGTCAAGAGATATGTTGAACTTATTTTTTGCAGGGTCGAACTCAAAGATCTTAAAAAGCACAACATCTCCTGGCTTCAGTATATCATTGACTTTTTCAGCCTTCGTCCATGCTATCTCGTACTTTCCTATCCTGATTCTATAATCCTTTATCCTAACAATTGCATGCTTTTCATCGGATTTTACTATAACCCCTTCAACCGTATCTCCAGTTTCAATGGTTTTGTTCCAGGTGGGAGACCAGTACTTTTCAATCTCATCTTTTTTTACAAACTTTTTATCTTCAACCCTGAACCCCTGCCTCTTGTCAAGTGCTTTCAGACCCTTTCTCAATGCCTCTTCAGCCTTTTTTTGAAGCCTTAAATCCAGGGTTGTATAAACCTTCAGGCCATCGTCAAGAACAGCATCCGCTCCGTATCTCTGATACAAATACTTCCTGACCTCTTCAAGAAAGTATGCTCCAACCTTTTCTTTTTTAACCCTGGAATCACCTGGAAGAACAAGTGGTGTGTTTTTTGCTTCCATATACTCATTCTCAGTTATGTAACCCTCAACAAACATTCTTTTTAAAACATGATCTCTTCTTTTTTTCGCAAGAGAAATGTTCCTTGTGGGAGAATACCTTGAAGGAGCCTGAACAAGGCCAGCAAGGAAAGCGCTTTCAGGTATTGTCAATTCAGCAGCATCTTTACCAAAATAATACCTTGAAGCAGCCTGCAATCCATAAAGCCCTCTCCCGAAGTAAACCTGATTTGCATACCTTTCAAAGATCTCCTCTTTGGTGAACATTCTTTCTATCTGAATGGCAAGCAATGCCTCCGTTATCTTTCTTTTTAAACTTTTTTCTTTCCTGCCTGTCATCTGCCTTACAAGCTGCATGGTTATGGTAGAGGCTCCCTGAGACGCTCTGCCAGTCATTAAATCGTGAATGGCCGCTCTGAGGATTCCAAGAGGGTCAACCCCCACATGTTTGAAAAACCTTGCATCTTCAACAGCCACAAGAGCACGAACAAAACTTTTCGGAATATCATCGTAACTAATCAACTCTCTCTTTTCCCTTGCAAATGTACCAATAACATCACCATGTATATCGTAAACCTTTGTAATCAGTTTGGGTTTAAAATTCCTTAATTTATCCATCAACTGATGGTTCTGTCCAAGTGACAGTATGTACTTAGCAACACCAATCCCTGCAAATACACAGAAAATGTAAAAAACAAACAGATATAAGATCCTTTTCAAAAGACCTTTTCCAGATTGCTTTGATCTTAATTGGTTGACGCTCTCTTCTTTACTCTTTTCTACGACTATCTCCTTTTCACTCATAAAGTTTCTCCAGAACTGACTCGACTTTTCTGTGCATCCTGCTTAAATCCTCTCCTCTATCATCAATACTTATCCTTGTTAAAACCCTGTTTGCATGGTTTTTCATTGTTACATGACACTTTTCTATCAACGCAAAAACCTCATGGCACTCACCCTCCACAATGGTGCCCATTGGGGTTAATTGATAATTTAATCCACTTTCCTTCACCTGTTTTAAAACAATTGCAATATACCTTGATAGAGATTCCTCACCGGTTATAGGAACTATTGAAAATTCGGCAATCATCTCAAAGCCTCCATTCCGTAAAGATAGGTGTGAGACCTGTCTCCAAAAAGGTAAAACCCACATAAAGGTTTATCGGAAATCGCAACCATTCTGTAAACATCGCTTCTGTTAAAAATATCCTTCCCTAAAGAAACATACTTGTTGTAAGAATCAAGGCTGATAGTTTTCTCTGCGACCTCAGTTCCGTCTGAAGTAAACCCTTTTAAAATTACACTTGCCTTTTCCTTCGAAGGGTTGAATAACCCCACCCCACTCCATAAAGTATCTGAAGAAGGTAAAACGGCAAAGTAAAGCACCCTTGCGTAAACAGGAGAAGAGTTTAAGCCGGCAAAAATGTCCTCACTGTACTCATCCCCTCTCTTTGTACCGAAAAGATAAAGCCCCTGCACAGGCAAAGTAGAAACAATCTTCATTGAAACAGTATTTTCAGGCAATCCCTGATCAAAGTAATCTGAAACAATGCCAACAGACTTACCCATGGCCTCTATGGTAAAAGAGGTCTGACCTACAATGTTTCCATTTAAGTCAAAAGCTAAAAGGGTGACTGTTGCCGGTACCTGCCATGGATTAACAATCGAAATTCCAGTCCACCAGAAATACCTTACATCAATGTGTGGAAGAAATATAACCCTTGAAAGGCCGGAGGACAGGCTAAGGGCAGTGGCCTGTCTGTAATCTTCGGTTATAAGTCTGAACATCTCAACACCTTTAATATAAGCATCGGAAGTCACAACTCCCCATTGAGTTTGAATGTTATTCTGGTAAAAATCGTTGAAATTTATCAAAAAAGTAGAGTTTTCAGCCGCAGAACCTGTTAGATTGTCGTCTGATAGATTTAAAAAAGTGCCTGAGGATAGAAAGGAAAAGCAGGCAATTGTTTCGTACAGGTTTGTTTGAGGGGCAATGTGGCTTACTATAAGGCTCTTTGTTTTAACCATACTCCCTTCATAAGCAATTGCCTCACTCCTATCATCGTTGTGTCCATAAACACAGGCATTAACAGGTATAGAATCTGAATAAGCCTTTAGAAGCGAATAATCACCACCCTCAATTTCAACACTCTGATAAGAATTGAGATGTATCGTTTCGTCTTTTTCAAGGTTTCCTTCCAAAGAGTACCATTTTAATTCAACATCACCTGAAGAATCCCCGATGTTTGAAACAACAACCTTTTTGGAAAAACCCCTGTTAAAATCACTCAAAGGAAGGTAAACTGGAAAATTCCCCTGTAAACAAAGGGTATAATCCCCTCTTTCTATTACCCGGGAATAAATCTTAACAAGATAATCTCCAGATTCAATGTGAATGTTGATCTCTTCATTACCATCGAATTCTTTATCGGATTGAGTAATGACATTGCCATTTTCATCCATTAAGACCAGTGCTATATCTCTCTTTGACTCAGTACTTAAAATAAATTCACCATCCCTTTCAACCTTCAATCTGTAATAATCAACATCATCCATCCCTGTCAAGGAAGAGTATATACCGCCCCTTTCCAGGGTAAAACCATTGCTTTTAAAATTGTCAGGCTCAAAGGCATCTTCAGAATTATCAGGAACAATGTTCACTGAAGTCTGTTTTGTATCTCCATTGTGTTCAAGTGAAATCAGGTACTCACCAATGCCCCTCAACCCAATTTTCTTAAAGAATATCACCTCTCCAGTTTGAGATGCCGTTTCGGAATAATTTACAACACTTCCATCAGGGAAATTAACCTGAAGTTTCAATTCATCACCAGTTGAGACCTCTAAATCAGCAACCACAAAGAAGTATGAGTTATTGTAAGCAATGGTTTCTGCATTTGGAGGGATATAATCTCCGTATGTTTCATCGAAATAATTTACAACCCTCAGGTCAAAGGCAAATGCTGGCAACACCAGTAAAAATACAAAGAAAAGCAAAAGTTTTCTCATACATTCTCCTTAATATCAGAAACAGAGTCAACCAGAAAAAGAGGAGTTGGTTTATGCTGAGAAGCAACATAGATATTTAAAGGCAATCCTTTAATTACCCTCATCACATTCATAAGGGCAATATCAGGGTTGTTGTTTTCCTCACTTAAATGTGCAAGCACAATGCTTTCAGTGGCATCGGAAACAACCCTCTCTAAAAGCCTTGCACAATCCCCATTTGAGAGGTGACCCATTCTGCTTGCAATTCTCTGTTTTATCTCCCAGGGATAACTGCTTAGCTTCAGCATTTGAGGGTCATGATTTGCCTCTATAATTATACCGTTACACTGTTTTAACTCCTGAACAACAAGCTCTGTTGCAAAACCAAGGTCTGTAACAATTGCAAACTTAATCCCACCAGAATAGATGACAAAACCAACAGGGTCAGCTGCATCGTGGGAAAGTGGAAGAAAAAACACATCAACCCCTTTAAATTGAGAGAAAACCTTTCCCGATTTAACAAATTCAACCTGGTTTATCTTTTTATCCTTTAAACCTCCTGCGATGTATGTTTTCTCAGTTGTCACAAGGGGAACATTGTACTTTTTTAAAAAGGTATGAGCGCTTCTTATGTGATCAGTGTGCTCATGAGAGAGAAACAGGGCATCTATAGATGATGGGTCAACTCCTATTGCTTCAAGCCTTAATTCAACCTGCTTACACGAAAGCCCGCAATCGAAAAGGAAAGAATGACCATTCACTCTCACAAGTGTGGCATTTCCTCTGCTTCCACTCCCAAGAATAGAAAATTCAATCATCTTTTACCACTTGATTTATATAATCAACCACTTCCAATATCTTTGTCCCCGGCAAAAACACTCTCTCAATCCCAATAGAATTTAAATAAGGTATGTCGTCTTCAGGGATTATTCCTCCGGCAAAAACATGTATGTCCTCTCCACCCCTTTCCCTTAAAAGCCTCATTATTTCAGGGAAAAGATGATTGTGTGCCCCTGAGAGAATGCTCAAGCCAATAAAGTCAACATCTTCCTGAATTGCAGCGTTCACTATTTGCTCAGGGGTTTGCCTTAATCCTGTGTAAATAACCTCCATTCCGGCATCCCTTAACCCCCTTGCAACCACTTTTGCTCCTCTATCGTGGCCATCAAGCCCCGGTTTTGCTATTAATACTCTTATCTTTTTCTTCATGGTTTTATTTTACTTCAAAAACACTTTTTTTTAAATATTAAAAGGGTAAGTTAAAAGAGAAAACTTCTGTCAAAATCCTTCCATACAGGCTCAAGCCCTTTCCTTTCAATAACCTCTGCAACCTCCTCAGGGCTTCTGTTATCCGCTATTTCAAACTGTTTCAAAGCACCAGGATGAATTGAGTATCCACCCGGATTTGTCTTCGAGCCAGCACTTATCCTTGTAACCCCCAAACCCAACATCCCATCTCTGAAAGATGGATTCTCTCTTGTTGAAAGCACTATGTCAACATCGTTTAGCACCATCCTCAAAGCAAATATCACCTGAGCAAGTTGCCTGTCAGTCACAACCTCAAAAGGTTTAAAGTGACCTTCAGCATCCCTCAATCTTGGAAAGGATATTGCCACTCTGGATTTCCAGTAATGTTTCATCAAATATCTTGCATGAATAGCCACCATTGTAAGGTCAACCCTGAAATCAGATAACCCGAAAAGAGCGCCAATTCCAAGCTCTCTGAAACCTGCCTTTGCAGCCCTTTCAGGGGTTTCAAGCCTGTAAAAGAAATCAGCCTTGGGTCCTCTATGCAGTTTTTTGTATCTTTCAGGATTGTAAGTTTCCTGATAAACAGCGATTCCTGTTACACCAGCATCAGCCAGTTTTCTATACTCATACTCCTCCATGGGATAAACTTCAATGGATATGGCATAAAATCGATCCTTTAAATTCGTTACAACCTCTTCAAAGTATTCCGGTGAAACCTCTTTCCTGTCCTCTCCGCTTACAAGGAGTATATGACCTATTCCGTGAGAAAAAATCTCATTCGCTTCTTCTAACACCTCTTTCACTGTCAGGGTTATCCTTGGAAATCTGTTATTTACATTGAACCCACAGTACTTACAGGCGTTAACACAACTGTTTGAAACATACAATGGTGCATAAAGCCTTATCACCTTCCCGAAACGAAGAAAGGTTATCCTTCTGGAAATCGCAGCCATTTTCTCAAGGTAATGCCCGGCAGCAGGGGAAACGAGGTGAGGGAAATCTTCAATACTCCACCTTTTTTTCTTCAAGATGGATTCCACCTTCTCAACAGTGGTTGAATACACAGTCTCTTTTATTTTTTCCTGATCTATCCTTTTAAATACCTCGGAAAAACCCATAATCAATCCAGAAAACCTGTCAATGGGCTTGATGCAGAAGCCTTTTCCTGTTCTTCAATAGGACCCGCCTCAATAGCCTCTATTGCGCTTTCCACAGCCTTCTTAAAGGCACC